>ENA-OYXB01000045-OYXB01000045.1-human-gut-metagenome-genome-assembly--contig:-NODE-45-length-36362-cov-6.250503_pt1 | contig 36362 bp, 34 predicted proteins | sample MGYA00244176_ERZ653409 | MGnify/ENA primary metagenome ERZ653409 (study PRJEB26926, sample SAMN06164912) | human gut metagenome | biome: ENVO:00009003; feature: ENVO:2100002; material: ENVO:00002003... | reverse complement strand
CAAGGCTATTCGTCGGCAGCGTCAGATGTGTATAAGAGACAGGTCCCATACATATAGGGTAACAGCAAGGAGAGGAGGATGTCAATGGATCAAACAATTCTTTTTTTGTCGCTGGCGGCCTGTGCGGGCGTGCAGGCGCTGTTTTTATTTAATCACCGTTATCTGTTGCGCGGCATGTTATTTTCGGCTGTGAGCGGTGGAGGGTGCCTTGTGGCGATGGAACTTCTTTTCCCCTCGCTGGGGTTGGCAGTGACGGCGCCCACCCTGTTTGTCAGCTGTGTTTTTGGGATACCGGGGTGCATATTTTTGCTGCTGGTGAAATTGATTTGTGGGGTATAATCGGCTATAATAGAGCTATCCCACAGCAAGGAGGAAATCAGCTTGGCAAAAAGACAGGATTATCAAATTGTATGGACCCACGGAAAAAAGGGGAGCGATGACGCTTTCTTTGTCCGTGCAAATGTATTTATGGTGGAACAGGGCTTTCAGGTGGAGTTTGATGACACCGACAACATCAGCTGGCATTTGGCGCTCTATGATGGGGACGAGCCGATCGGTGCAGCCCGCATCTTTTTGGGCGAGGACAAGGTCTGGCAGATTGGCCGGGTTTGTGTGCTGGAAAATTATCGCGGCAAAAAACTTGGCGACAAAATTTTGCAGGCCTGCGAGGAGAAAATTTTGGAGTTGGCAAAGGGTCCGGCTCCGGTTCATCTGAGCGCACAGGTGCAGGCAAAGGGCTTTTATAAAAAACACGGATATGTCGAATCGGGCGAGGAATATCTGGACGAGTTTTGCCCCCATATCTCGATGACAAAACAGCTTTCTTAAAGCGCAAAAAAAGAGCAGGCGAAGCGGCCTGCTCTTTTTTTGCGCTGGGGGAGGTGACCCCCAATATCTTGTTAGTACATGCCGGGATGTCTATCCGAAAACCGGCAGCAGACCAAGAATTTACCACGGCAAAACCTCTTGCAAAATCGGGTGGGAGCGTATATAATAGCGACAGACGTAAGAAGTTGGTGGAGAACTTCAAGCGCAGATCATAATGGGAAAAAGACAGCTGTGGAATCCGACAGAACAGAATCTTTTAGGAGGAACACACAGATGAAAAAATTTGTTGCATTTTCTATGGCGTCGGCCATGCTGCTCACAATGAGCACCGCAGCCTTCGCAGATATCGCCACCGGCGTGGTGAATGAGGAGCAGGGTTGGCCGTCCGAATTTGGTTTCGGCGAGCAACTCACCGTCGTGCGCGGTGAGCAGGCACAGTCGATCGACCTGGACGAGGCAAACGACCTTGCGCTGCAGCCGGGCGACGATCTCTACATCCCACTTTACTACACCACCGAAGAGGGTGAGACCGTAACCATCGGCGCTTCCAAAGAGGAGATGACCGGCCACATCCCATACACCGGCAATGTGGACAAAAAGTGGAAGATCAACTTTGTCGACAAGTCCAAACAGATTATCGACACCGTCGACTTTTACCGCGCATCCTCCGCTGATGCGGGCCTTGTCAAGGGCACTGTTTACATCAAAGCAGAGACCGCGGACAATTACAACAGCTTAAATGACCTCGAGTTTGCCTTTAACGTCTACATCTCTGAGCGCTACAGCCAGAACAAGACCGAGCAGGTGCAGCTCAAAGGCTCCTTCTCCAATCCAAAGTCCGACAAATTGGTAGACTTTGAGTGGGAAAACAACGTCTATGAGAAGGCAGTATGGGAAGTTGCAGAGGACAAGGACGGCACCGCCACCTTCAATTTCAACGATGATGCCTACTTCACCGTACGCATGTTCGGCGGCGACAAGGTGATGCTCGATTTCGACCGCACCTATGACAAAGATATCGCAGACCGCTATGTGGAGGACCTGTACTTCTACAACTTCCGCGGCGATCTGGACGAGTTCAGCGCTACCGGTACCCTGGTGATCCCGGTGGAAGAGGAGATGCACCTCTATCAGGTGGTCAATGGCGCGCTCAAGGCGACCGATGCCGTCTACAACGCTGAGAATGAGGCGATGGAGCTCAAAACCCGCACCCTCGGCAACTATGTCCTCACCCCAGATGCACTGGATATCAGCGCAGAGGTGGAGACCCCATCCCAGGATTCCAACACCGGCAACAACACCGGCGACGCCACCGAGCAGACCCTAGGCTACGGCGAGAGCACCGGTACCAACGATTACCACAGCGGCGGTTCGGATAAGGTAAATCCGCAGACTGGCGCTGAGGATGTTGTCGGCCTGATGGCTGCCATTGCAGCTGTGTCTCTGGCAGGCGGCGTGGCTCTCTTTATGGTAAAGAGATAGGCAAAAGCCAACACAAATTAAAAAAACAGCAGCCCCATCCGGTTCTCCACCTGGATGGGGCTGCTTTGTATTTTCCCCCTTTTCCATGGGCGGTGGTGGAAAAGAGAGCTTATTCGTGGTAGGTGATGTCCGGGGCGCTGAAGAGATTTTGTTCCCAAAGGGCGGTCTGACGCGCGGGCTGGGGCGGAGTGGATGAGCTTTGCGAGGCCTGTTCAGCCATATACTGTTCATAGGCTCCCAAAACGGCATCTTCCAGCTGCTTGCGGGCCTGCGGGGTGATCGGGTGGGCGATGTCGCGGTAGGTATCGTTTTCGTCTTTGCGGCTGGGCATGGCGACAAACAGGCGCTGTGGACCTTGGATGATCTTGATGTCGTGAACGGCGAGGTCATAATCGATGGTGATCGAGACCAGCGCGCGCAGGCGGTTTTCGGTGTAGGTCTTTCGGATGCGAATGTCGGTAATGTTCATGGCAATTCTCCTTTTGTCTGGATTTCGGGTCAAAGATAGTATGGGCTGGCTGCATTTGGTTATGCGGCCAACTTGCCAAAGAAAAAAGACCAAAATCGCCAAAAAGCTGTTTATTTTCCGGGCGATTCGCAATATAATAAAGACAAGGTCTTTTACTATGAGAGAAGCAACGATTTTAAAAACTTTTTTTGAGAAAAGGCGGTTTTACCATGACCCACATTCACAAGGATTTTTTAAAGGATAAAAAGCACATCCATTTTATCGGCATCGGCGGTTCGGGCATGTTTCCGCTTGTGCAGATTCTTCATGGAATGGGCTACTACATCACCGGATCGGACAACAATCCAGGGGATACCATCGACTTTGAGAGAAACAAGCTGAACATCCCGGTCACCATCGGCCAACGGGCGGAAAATATTGAGGGAGCGGACCTGATTGTCCACACAGCCGCCATCATGGACGACAATCCTGAGCTGATCGCCGCGCGCGCCAGCGGCGTGCCCACCATCGAGCGGGCGGATCTGCTGGGATTGGTGACCAGTTGGTTTGACAGCTGCATCTGTGTCTGTGGCACCCACGGCAAGACGACCACCACCGCGCTGCTCACCCAGATGCTGATGGAGTGTGGGATGGATCCTTCGGCGGTCATCGGCGGAAAGCTTGAAGCCATCGGCGGCAGTGGAAGACTTGGAAACAGCGACATCATGGTCTGCGAGGCATGCGAGTTTGAGGATCACTTTTTAAAGCTGCATCCGGACATTGCCGTAGTTCTCAACGTCGATGCCGACCATATGGAGTATTTTAAGACGATGGACCATGTTTTTGCGTCCTATCACCAGTTTGCACAGATGGCCACCAAGGCGGTCATCTATAACGGTGACGATGCCAACACCTGCAAAGCGGTGGAGGGTGTGGGAGAAGAGAACCCGAACAAACGGATGATCTCCTTTGGCATGGGGGAGCAAAACGATTACTACCCGAAAAATATTGTCCATACCGATGGACGGCACACCCAGTTTGACCTGTATTGTCACGGGGAAAACTGGGGTACGGTGCTGCTGAACATCCCGGGCGACCACAACATCTTAAACAGCATCGCGGCGATTGCGGCGGCAGTTGAGGCAGGCTGCACCCCACAGCGGGCGATCGCATCGGCCAAGGTCTTTCAGGGTGCGGGGCGCCGATTTGAGATCATGGGCGAAAACAAGGGCGTGACCATTGCAGACGATTACGGCCACCATCCGGCGGAGATTGAGGCGACGCTCAAGGCGGCAAAGGCGATGCAGTACCGCCAGGTTTGGGCGGTCCACCAGCCGTTTACCTATTCGCGCACGGCGATGCTGTTGGACGACTTTGCACGGGTGCTGCAAATTGCCGATCATGTGGTGCTCTCGGAAATCATGGGATCGAGAGAGAAAAATACCTACAACATCTATGCAAAGGATCTGGCAGAGAAGATTCCCGGCTGCGTCTGGTTTTCTACCTTTGAAGAAATTTCCGAATATGTCATGGCGCACGCAAAACCGGGCGATCTGGTCATCACGTTAGGGTGCGGCGACGTGTATAAATGCGCCAAGATGATGCTTCAGCAAAAGTAAAAGCTTTTGTACCTTTGAGGAATATGGGGGAAAAACCTTCTGTTCAGTAGGCAACGATCCCAATCAACAGCGAAAATTGGGTGCGCTTTTGATAAAAATAAAGGTTGCCGAAGGACGAATCTTGTGCTAAAATAGCAATAGAGCCTGTGGGGAAAATTTACCCCCACAGGAAAAACAATACAGAAAAGGAAGCGGTTTACATGAAAAAAGTAGTTGCAACCACCAACGCTCCTGGCGCAATCGGCCCATATTCTCAGGCGATCATCGCGGGCGACAATATGTACATCTCCGGCCAGCTGCCGATTAACCCAGCTACTGGTGAAATGGCAGATGCTTGCATCAAATGCCAGACCAAACAGTCCCTGGAAAACATCAAAGCGATCCTCGAATCCGAGGGCCTTTCTATGAAGAATGTTGTAAAGACCACCGTTCTGATGCAGAACATGGGAGACTTTAACGACATGAACGAAGTATACGCTGAGTTCTTCACCGAGGATTGCCCAGCTCGCGCTGCTTTTGAAGTTGCAAAACTGCCAAAGGGCGCTCTGGTTGAGATTGAAGCCATCGCTTACGTTAAATAACGAACCGGCAGAATAAAAAGCCGCTGTCGCTTTAAGCCAGCGGCTTTTTCTCATGTTGTAGCTTTTTTGTGTAGACGCTTTTTATTGTCAAAAGAGGAAGTGCTAGGAAATGGATTACCAGGAAGCGGTAGAATATATCCAGGGAGGCAGTGTGCCGCGCGCGCGGTACGGCCTTGCAAAATTGACCCAGACGCTGCACCTGCTCGGGGACCCGCAGAAAAAGGTGCGCTTTGTCCATGTGGCGGGCACCAACGGCAAGGGCTCCTGCTCTGCTATGATGGCCAACATCCTGCATCGGGCAGGATGGCGCACCGGGCTGTATACCTCCCCGCACCTGCGCCGCTATAACGAGCGGTTCCAGGTGGACGGGCAGAACATCTCGGATGAGGACCTCATTGAGGCGGTGGAAAAGGTCAAGGCGGCTTGCGAGCAGATGGGCGGAGTGCCCATCGTCTTTGAGGTGCTTACCCTGATGGCGCTGTGGTATTTTGCCAAAGCCAAATGCGACTTTGTAGCCTTTGAAGTGGGGATTGGAGGCAAACTGGATGCCACCAACTGCATCCCCACGCCGGCAGTTGCCATGATTACACAGCTCGGCTTTGACCACACAGAGACCCTTGGAAACACCATAGAAGAGATTGCCGCACAGAAGGGCGGCATAGCAAAGCGCGGCGGTCAACTGGTGATGGCCAAGCAGGAACCGGCGGCGATGCGGGTGGTGGAAGAAATCTGCGCCGAAGTGGGCTGCGGATTCCATGTGGCTGACCCAGAACGGCTGCAGGTACTTTCGGCCTCCCCGGAAGGGCAGAGACTGCAAGATAAGCAGTTTGGTCAGCTGCTGTTGCCGCTGGCGGGCAGACATCAGGTTCGAAACGCGGCAAATGTCCTGACTGCTGTAGAGGTGCTGCGGCAAGAGGGATACGCGATCCCGGATGAGGCGGTGCGCGACGGCATCGCCACCACGATTTGGCCGGCACGATTTGAAAGATTGCACCGACATCCCGACTTTGTCCTCGATGGCGGCCACAATCCACAGTGCGTGCAGGTGGCGGTCCAGGCACTGCAGGACTTCTATCCGGGCAAAAAGGTGGTCTTTCTCACCGGCATGATGCGCGACAAGGATACTGCCTCCATGCTGTCCGAGATGGGGAAGGTGGCAAAAGCGTTTGTCTGCCTGCATGCGGATAGCTCTCGCGCACTCGAGGCACAGGAGCTGGCTGGCATCATCAAACAGAATCTGCAGATTCAGGCTTATGCCAGCGATTCGGTTGCACAGGGCTGTGCCCTTGCGCAGCAGCTTGCCGGAGAGGATGGCGTAGTCTGCGCACTCGGTTCGCTCTATCTTGCCGGAGAGGTGCGTGCGGTGTTCGGCCGTCAATAAGGAGAGAAAAAATTTTTTCGAAACTGTAAAATATCCGACAAAGCCTCTGCTTTCTTTGACAAATCGGGCAAAGCATGGTATCATAAACCTGATTACTGCGATGCAAACGCGTGATGCTACAATATAACAAATTGGGGGTACAACAGTGAAAAAAGTCTTAGCTTTGCTGCTTGCCATGCTCCTGAGCGTCTCGATGCTGACCGGATGTGGCAGCAACGAGGAGCAGCTTACCGAGCAGGACCAGCAGACCACAGAAGAAAACCCGGCGCAGGAGGAGACCTCTGAGGAGAACGGCGCCTCTGCAAACGGCCTGTCCAGCGATGACTGCAAAGGTCAGGTGCTGACCTGGAACCTCGGCGTGGACAGCCAGACACTCGACCCGGCATACAGCGTCTCGAACGACAGCGACAGCGTCCTCAACAACACCTTTGAGGGCCTGATGCGCAACACCGGAGAGGGCGCACAGCCGGCAATGGCGCAGGATATGCCGCAGGAGACGACCAACGAGGACGGCACCGTTACGCTTACCTACACGCTGCGCGATTCGTCCTGGTCGGACGGTCAGCCGGTCACTGCAAAGGACTTCGAGTTTGCCTGGAAGCGCTGCGCAAACCCGGAAAACAACATGCCCAACGCTTATCTGATGAGCCTGCTGCTCAATTACAATGAGATTGTCTCCGGCAACGCCACCATCGACGACCTCGGTGTCAAGGCAGTCGACGACAAGACACTGGAAGTTACTCTCAAGCAGCCGGCAGCTTACTTTAACGAGCTGCTCTGCCTGCCGGCCTTCATGCCGCTGCGCGAGGACATGGTCGGCTCGGATGACAGCTGGTCGAAAGATCCGGCCAGAGCGGTCTCCAACGGCCCATTCTCCCTGGCCGGATATACCGCAGGGGAAGAATTTGTCCTGCAAAAGAATGAAAATTACTGGAATAAAGACAACGTCTCGCTGGACTATATTGTTGCGCGGATGTTGGATAGCCAGATGACTCCGGTCGGCATGGCTTTCGGAGATATCGAACTGACCCAGGGCGCAGTTTCCCAGCCGGAGAACCAGACCGACACCAACGGAAATACCGTTGAGGTGCCGCAGCTGGCCGACACCATCTCTGCCACCGAAACCCCATCCAACCGCACAGTAAGCCTGGTTGTCAACGTGAACACCGGCAACGCCTACCTCAAAGATGCAGAGGTTCGTGCAGCTCTCTCCAAGGCGCTGGACAGAACTGCAGCGGCACAGGCCGCTTCTGCGCAGCCGCTGCTTTCGGTCAGCGGAATGGCGGGGGATGTCCTCTCTGCAACAGCAGACACCCAGAGCGCACAGAGTGTCATCGACTCTAAGAGCGCGGAACTGGGAGAGGACAAGACCATCGAGATCGTTTACCTCGACAATGCGGAGACTGCCGCTGCCCTCGAGACGGTAAAATCTGCCTGGGAGGCACTTGGCTTTACTGTAACTCTGACTCCACAGGATGTGCAGACCTTTACCGCAAGCCGCAACAGCTTGCAGTACAGCGACGTATTGTGCAGCGTCTGGGAGACCGATGCGGAAGATCAGGAGCTGTATTTGCAGCCTTATCTCTCCTCCAACACCCAGTCCGGATGCGGTTACAGCAATCCGGAATTTGACCAGCTGATGCTCGACGCCATCCAGGGCAGTGCAGAAACGCGCTCCAGCACCCTGACTGAGGCCGAAAATCTCCTGCTCTCCGACGCCTATGTGATGCCGCTGTACCGCGATGTCATCACCACCACCAGCGACACGGCCATTGTGTCCGGCTGGACCGTGCTGCCAAGTGGAACCTACTGGTTCGGTTCTGCGACCATGGCATAAAAACGATTATTTTTGCGCTGAAATTCACTGCGAATGGACGGCTCCTTTGCAAAGCGCATGCTAATTTTTGCCGCTGCACCGACAAGGTTTTTTGTCACAAAAAAGCCTTGTCGGTGCACTTTATTCCCAGGAATAATGCGGGCGCATTTACGCCATACTAAAATTGCGTTATCAAAACGAAGCCGTGGTGATCGATAGTGTTAAAAAAGTGCGCGTATTACGCCATCATTTTTTTGTTTGGGGCGATCAGCTATTCTTTTCTAGAGGTGCTCTGGCGCGGATTCACCCACTGGAGCATGTTTGTGTTGGGCGGAGTTTGCTTTGTGCTGGTAGGACAGGTAGCGGTGGAGTGCTTTGGCAGGCTGCCGGTTTGGTTCTGCTGCACCGTCAATACCCTGCTCATCACCGGGTTGGAGTTTGTCACTGGCTGCATCGTCAACCTCAAACTTGGTTGGAACGTCTGGGATTACGCCACCCAGCCGCTGAACCTGATGGGACAGGTCTGCATCGGTTTTACATCGCTGTGGTTTTTGCTGAGCATTCCTGTCACCGAGCTTGCCTTTCAGGTGCGCAGTCATCTGAGAATGTAAAAAAGTTTTTGCAAAGTCAAAAGGGCCTCCCTGCACGGTCCAAATGCGGGGAGGCCCTTTTGGTTGTCTTGTTATCGGATGCTGTAGCGCTGCGCATAGCCGCACCGGCGGCAGAGTTCCTCGGTGGGGCGGCGGCGGGAGAAACCCTCATACAGTGCCTGGGCGCGGGGAGAGCGGAGAATCTCCGAAAGTGGTTTGGTGTACAGGTTGCCCAGCGCGATGGAGCCTTCCGAGTCCAGACAGCAAGGAACGACGGTGCCGTCACAGAGCACCCCGAACTGATCGCGCAGTCCGTAACAGAATACCTCCTGTGCGGTTTGCTCGAGGGTGAGGTCCGGCCAGGCAAATTTTTCCGCTGTTTCCAGATAAACCCGCTCACAGAGCTTGATGCTGGAGCGGCCCTCCAGTTCCTGCGCGGGATCAAAGGGAAGGGAGAAAAACTGTTTAAGCTGGCGGAAAATATCGACGTTGCGTTGGTTAGCCGCCTTTAAAACGGCGCTGTCGCGGTTCCATAGCCGCAACACGCAGATCGGTTGCACCGCAGATGTGGCGGCAGCCGCACAAAATTCCAGCACATGCTGTACATATTCTTCCAGCGTTTGCTTTGCCTCATTTGTCTCAAAGCTGTGCAGCGAGACGCTCACGCGGTAGAGCGCGGGGGAGGAGAGCAGCAGCTGCTGTTGGTGTTGGAGCAGGGTACCGTTGGTGGTCAGCGAAACTTTCACCCCTGCATCTGCGCAGAGGGAGAGAATCTCCCGCAACTGCGGGTGCAGCAGCGGTTCTCCCATCAGGTGCAGATAGACGTAATCGGTGAAGGGGGCCACCTGAGCGATCAGGTAGGAAAATTCTTCGACCGAGACAAAGCGGGGGGCGCGCGCAGTTTTCGGGCAAAAGTTGCAGTTTAGGTTGCAGACATTGGTGATTTCCAGATAGGCTTTCTTGTAGGGCTTTTTTGATTTTGGGGACATAGCAGCTTCTCCTTGTGTAAGTATCTTCTGTCAGTATACCAGATGGAAAAGGAAAAAGGCAAGCCGGTCGGCACATTGGAAAAAGCGGTTGCCCAGTTTGGGCTTTATGTGCTATACTTTTTTCATCAAAAGCGATTGATCAGAAAAAGAAGGACCGGGCGCGACGGCAGAGAAATCAGCCTGAGTGGCGATGCAAAGATGGGCGCAGCCTGAAAAAGGAGAGGGAATATGCTAAAGAAAAATCAGATTGAAGAAACGACCATCACCGCGATGTCCTCGGATGGAAACGGCATTGCAAAGGTGGATGGAATGGTGGTTTTCGTCCCCTACACCGCTGTGGGGGACCGGCTGCTCGTTCGCATCGTTAAGGTACAGAAAAATTTTAGCTTTGGCATCATCGAACAGCTGCTGGAGCCTTCCAAGGACCGGGTGCAGAACAGCTGCCCGATCTATCAAAGATGCGGCGGGTGTGCCTTTCGCCATATCTCCTATGAGGCGGAACTGCGGCATAAGGCGCAGTTTGTGCAGGATAATCTGCGGCGCATCGGCGGGTTAGAGCCCAAGATGCTGCCCATCACCCCCTCCCCAAAGGAGCACGGTTACCGAAACAAGGCGCAGTACCCCATCCGGGAGGAAGATGGGAGGATTGTAGCGGGATTCTTTGCAAAGCACAGTCACCGGGTGATCCCGAGCACAGGCTGTGACCTGCAGCCCGCTTTCTTTGAGGAGATTTTGCAGTACACCCTCACCTTTATGCTTGAGCACCACATCTCAGCATACAGGGAGCAGAGCGGCGAAGGGCTGGTGCGCCACCTCTATCTGCGGTATGGGGAACAGTCCGGGCAGGTGATGGTCTGCCTGGTGCTCAACGGCAGCCAGCTTCCAGATGGAAAAGATTATGTGCAGGGCCTTTTGCAGCTGTGTCCCCATGTGGCGTCAGTGGTGCTCAACATCAACCGCGCGCGGGACAATGTCATATTAGGAAAGGAGTGCCGCACCCTTTATGGCAGCGATACCATCGAGGATACGCTGTGCGGCGTGCGCTTCGAACTTTCTCCTTTAAGTTTTTACCAGGTCAACCGACAGGCGGCGCAGAAGCTGTACGAGTTGGCGGCCGAGCTTGCAAACTTTCGCGGTGATGAGCTGCTCATGGACCTCTATTGTGGGGCTGGCACCATCGGGCTTTCGATGGCAAATAGGGTAAAGGAACTCATTGGGGTGGAGATTGTGCCGGATGCTGTAGAAAATGCCCGAGAAAATGCCCGCAGTTGCGGGTTGGAAAATGCCCGATTCCTCTGTGCAGATGCCAAGGAAGCGGCTGCACAGCTTGCGCAAGAAGGGCTGCACCCGGATGTCATCGTTGTGGACCCGCCGCGGAAGGGTTGTGACCAACAGGTTTTGCAGGCAATTGTCCAGATGGCCCCAGAAAAGCTGGTCTATATTTCCTGCAACAGCGCCTCTTTGGCGCGCGATTGCAAGGAACTGTCCGCGATGGGGTATCAGTTGCAGGTCGCCGCACCGGTAGACCTCTTCCCAAGGACAGCTCATGTTGAGACGGTCGCTCTCTTATCCAAATAGTTTTGCAGCAAGGTGTCTGGAGGTGGGAAAATGAGCCAAACAGATAAGGGGCAAGCGCTGGATTATAGGATCATCCCCTATGATGAAAAGTACCGGGACGATATGATCTTTATGGTCTTGGAGGCAAAAGACGCACTGGGGAGGGTCCCGACACTCAATGAGGATTTACTGGACATTCGGAAGAATTATATTGATATCGGCGACTTCTTTTGGCTTGCTGTCGATGCGCACGACCGGGTGATCGGCTGCATCGGCTACAACTCTTTTCCCGGTACAACACAAGCCAAGCTGCACCGGTTTTATGTCAAGGCAGCGCGAAAACGACAGGGAATTGGGACACAATTGCTGCGTGTCGTGGAACAGCATCTGCTGGAACAGGGTAAAACAGCCGTTCATGTGCATTTGGGTGGCGAAGAGTATGTTGAATCCCGCAGCTTTTATCCCAAGCATGGGTACAGAGAATATGCCCCAAGGATGATGAAAAAAGAACTTTAGATTTTGCTGTAAAATAGGAGCCGGCCCGTGCGAATCCGCACAGGCCGGCTCCCGTTTTTATAATCTGTTTATGCTCCAATGGCATTTCCGGTATACAGTTGGTAATACCGGCCCTTCTCGGCAATCAGCTGATCGTGTGTGCCGCGCTCGATGATGCGTCCCTGCTCGAGGACCATGATACAATCGGCATTTTTTACGGTGGAAAGCCGATGTGCGATGACAAAGGTGGTGCGTCCCTTCATCAAACTGTCCATGCCCTGCTGTACCAACTCTTCGGTGCGGGTATCGATTGAGGAGGTGGCCTCATCTAAGATTAAGACAGGCGGATCGGCCACAGCTGCGCGGGCAATCGCCAACAGCTGGCGTTGGCCCTGGCTGAGGTTGGCGCCGTCGCCGGAGAGCACCGTCTGATATCCATCTGGAAGGCGGCGGATAAAGCCGTCCGCGTTGGCCAGCTTTGCAGCGCTGATGCACTCCTCGTCGGTGGCGTCCAGCCGGCCATAACGAATGTTGTCCATCACAGTGCCGGTGAACAGGTGGGTGTCTTGCAGTACAATGCCTAGAGAGCGGCGCAGATCGGCCTTTTTGATTTTGTTGATGTTGATGCCGTCGTAGCGGATCTTTCCATCAGCAATGTCGTAGAAGCGGTTGATGAGGTTGGTGATGGTCGTTTTGCCCGCTCCGGTGGAGCCGACGAAGGCGATCTTCTGTCCGGGAGTGGCATACAACTTGATGTTGTGCAGGACGATCTTGCCCTCTTCATACCCGAAGTCCACATCATCAAAGGTGATGTCTCCCTGAAGTTCTGTATAGGTGACCGTCCCGTCCGCCTTGTGGGGATGTTTCCAGGCCCAGCGGTCGGTGCGTTGGCTGGTCTCTGTAAGCTTTCCATCGGCACCTTGTTGGACGTGAACCAGCTCCACATAGCCGTTGTCCTCCTCCGGTTTTTCGTCCATCATATCAAAAATTCTCTGTGCACCTGCCATGGCCATCACGATGCTGTTGAGCTGTTGGCTGATCTGGCTTACCGGCTGGGTGGAGTTTTTGTTTAGCGTCAAGAAGGAAACCAGCGTGCCAAGGGTGAGGCCAAGGTAGCCGTTGAGTGCAAAGATAGCTCCGACAACGGCGCAGAGCACATAGCTGACGTTTCCAAGGTTTACGTTCACAGGCATACTGATGTTGGAAAAGGTGTTTGCCTTGTCTGCGCTTTCCCGCAGTTCATCGTTGAGCTTGCAAAACTGTTCGAGGCTCTTGTCCTCATGGCAGAACACCTTGACGACCTTTTGCCCGTCCATCATCTCTTCGATGAATCCGTTGACGGCGCCAAGATCCCTTTGCTGGCGAGAAAAGTAGATGGAAGATTTGGCGGCAATCTTAGAGGTGACAAAGAGCATCAGGGCGATGATTGCCAGGGTGAGGATGGTCAAAGGGACGTCCAGAATGCACATGCTGACAAAGGAGGTCAGGATGGTGATGCTGGAGTTGATGAGCTGTGGGATGCTTTGGCTCATAAGCTGGCGGAGGGTATCGACATCGTTGGTGTAGACCGACATGATGTCTCCATGGGGGTGGGTGTCAAAGTAACGGATTTGCAGCGACTCCATGTGTTCAAACAGTTCGACGCGCAGGTTGCGCATGGTGCCCTGGCTTATGTTGACCATGATTCGGTTATACCCATAGGCGCAGAGAATGCCAATGCTGTAGGTGGCTGCGACAGACAGCAGAGCCGCTGCCAGATTGGAGTAATCCGCAGACGAGGACTGGGTCAGCGGCACGATGTAGTCGTCGATCAGGCTCTGCAAAAACAGTGTTCCTCGAAGGGTGGCTAGAGCTGATCCGATAATGCAGATCACCACGGCCAGAAAGGAAAAGCGGTACTCCTTTAACATATAGCCCAGCACACGCCGCATCGCGTGCAGCTGCTGGCGCACACTCATTTTCGTCTTTTCTGCGTTCATGCCAGTACAACCTCCTTTTCATCTGGAACAGGCTGGTCGAAGTCTCCGCCACCCTGTGTCTGTGCCTGATAGATTTCCCGGTATATCCGGTTCTCTTTTAAAAGATTTTCATGGGTATCAAACCCGTTGACCGTTCCGTTGTCCAAAACCAGGATGCGGTCGGCGTCCTGTACGCTGGAAATGCGCTGCGCCACAATCAGCTTTGTGGTGCCGGGGATTTTTTGTGCAAAGGCCTTTCGGATTTTGGCGTCTGTCGCGGTATCTACAGCGCTGGTGGAATCGTCCAAAATCAGAATTTTCGGCTTTTTCAACAGGGCCCTTGCAATGCACAGCCGCTGCTTCTGACCGCCAGATAGATTGCTTCCGCCCTGTTCCACCCAGGTGTTGTACCCCTCGGGGAAGCGCTCGATAAATTCGTCGGCGCAGGCCAGTCGGCAAACCTCTGCACATTCCTGCTCGGTGGCATCCTCCTTGCCCCAACGCAGGTTTTCCAAAATGGTTCCCGAAAACAGTACATTTTTTTGCAGCACAACCGCAACCTGATTGCGCAGTACTTCCATGTCGTAGGAGCGGACATCTTTGCCGCCCACACAGACACTGCCGCTGTCCACGTCATACAGCCGGCACACCAGGCTGATCAGGCTGGATTTTCCGCTGCCGGTCGCGCCGATGATGCCGATCGTTTCACCAGATTCGATGTGCAGGTCGATGTCTTGGAGCACCTTTTCACCGCTTCCATGTTTGTAGGAAAAATTCACATGTTGAAAATCGATACTTCCATCCGTGACCTGAGCTTGTGCAAGTTCGGGATCGGTCATATCGGGCTGTTCGTCTAGGACCTGCGCAATGCGTTCTCCGCTGGCGGCGCTCATGGACAACATGACAAAGATCATTGAGAGCATCATCAGGGACATCAAAACGCTCATGACATAGCTGAACAGGCTGGTCAGGTTTCCGGTAGACAGGCTGCCCCCCACGATGAAATGGGCGCCAAACCAGGAGATCGAAAGGATGCACCCGTAAACGACCAGCATCATGATGGGGTTATTGAGGGCAAGGTTGCTCTCCGCCTTGACAAAAAGGCTGTAGAGTTTTTCGGCAGCTTTTTTAAATTTTTCGTTTTCGTGCGCTTCGCGGACAAAGGCTTTGACTACACGAATAGCGGAGACGTTTTCTTGCACGCTGGCATTGAGGTCATCATATTTGCGGAACACTTCGTTGAAGATCGGGGTGGTGCGCAGCATGATGAAGATAAGTGCCGCAGCCAAAAGCACAATTGCGACCATAAAGATCATGCTCAATCTGGCGCTGATGAAAAAGCACATGAACATACTGCAAATCAGCATCAGTGGGGCGCGCACCGCAATGCGCAGAGTCATCTGGTAGGCATTTTGTACGTTGGTGACATCGGTGGTCATGCGCGTGACAAGGCCGGCGGTGCTGTATTTGTCGATGTTGGAGAAGGAAAAGGTCTGTACCTTCTGGTAGATGGCCTCTCGCAGATTGCACGCCAGACCGGAGGAAGCCTTTGCCGCATACCGTCCGGCCAGCACGCCGCAGAGAAGGCTCAGCAGCGCCATGCCCAACATAATCGCTCCATAAAAATAAACCTGTTGGATGTTTCCTGCTTCAATTCCCTTGTCGATGATAGAGGCGGTGACAAAAGGAATCAGCACCTCCATCAACACCTCTCCTGCGGTAAAAAGAGGGGCCAGGATAGAGGCAAGCTTATATTGTTTTACCTGTGCAAAAAGTGTTTTGATCATATAGACGCCTCCTGTTTTGTACCTTGTTTTAGATTGCGGATCATCTGCTCCAAATCGTCCGCAAGCGGCTGAAGCCGCTGTGCTGGAATCTGCCGGCACAGCTGCTGATTTTGTTTGAGCAGGTGGGCGCAGAGTGCTTCTTTTGCACCATCGGCCTGATCGGTTAAGATAAGCTGTTTTTTTTCTGTCGTCCCAGATGCTTTTTTGGACGGTGACATATCCCTTTTGCTGTAGTGCTTTAAGAGCGGAGGAAACCGACGATTTAGAAAAGCAAAGCGTCTGGTGAAGGTCCGCGCTGTAGATGTCCTGTCCTTTATGCAGGAGCAGATAATGCAGCAGGATTGCCTGAGTGGGCGATAAATCGAGCTCTTTCATCTGTATCTTTTCATACTGCTCCAACGAAAGCTGAAGCTGTTTTAAAAGCCACAATACATTTTGTTGCAATTTTTCTTCTCCTTTTCTGCTTTTTTAAGCAAATAGTTCGTGCCCGAACTATTTGCCCCAATACTATTATACAGATTTTCCCTTGAAAGTGAATTTAAAATCTGTTACTATTAGAAAGAAAAACTTACTAATTAAAGGAGAGGGTACAGTGAATACCTTTCAGCTTTCCTGCTTTTTGGCAGTAGCGGAGTATTTAAGTTTTGCACAGGCTGCCCAGGCGCTGCATGTAACCCACCCCGCAGTCAGCCAACAGATCCAGTCGTTGGAGCGGGAACTCAATGTGAAGCTATTTCAGCGAACGACGCGCACTGTGCGCCTGACGCAGGAAGGAAAGGTGTTTTTGGCGGATGCAAAGCAGATAGTGGCGCTTTCACAGCGGGCAAAGAAGCGGTTTGAAGGTGCAGTGGAGGGCAGCATCGAGACGCTGACGGTAGGCTGTTATAATTTTCCGTGTATGTTTTTGCTGTCCGATACCCTGCAAATGTTGCGCGAACAGCGTCCAGAGCTTCATCCGCGCCTGCAAACCATCCCTTTCCAGCACATTTACCGGATGCTCGAGGAGGGGGATTTGGACGCCGTGGTGGGATTTAAAGAGGCATCGGATCGAAAGATCAAAGCGCTGTATAAAGAGATTGCAAAGGTTCCGGTTGTATGCGTCTGTCCCGGCAGTCATCCCCTGTCCAAACAAAAGGAATTGTGCTTGGAGCAGATCAAACAAGAGAGGCTGGTATTGTTTGCGCCGCCCAGGGGAATGCTTTCTATCGCACAATTGCAGGGCAAACTGATGGGGGTGCGGCCACCGTCTGACTTTTATTTTTGTGAATCCTCTGAGGCAATCACCGTGTTGGTAACCTCGGGATATGGCATCTCGATATTGCCGGATTTTCTCGTGCCGGATACACCCCTGATTGCCCGCATCCCCCTGACAGATGTCGAGCCGATGTCTTTTGGCATTTATTATAAATCCTTGCAGGGGAATCCAGCGCTGCGCACCCTCATCCAATGTGCCAAAGAGAACTTTGCATAGAAAGCCATCCTCTCGTCTGCACTGGGGAAGCTTTTTAAGGGCATGGTTGTTTGCTCAGTTGCTTTACAGCGACAAGGGGATGGTGGTATACTGTTGCAGAAAGATTGTGACAGCGTTTTCCCTTTTGCCTGCCGCCGCAAAAGGGCGGGGGAATGGGGAAAATCAGAGCAGCCTTGTAAGAGATGTTGCGGAAAGGAAGAAACAACATGGCCCAGATATTTCCAGTTAAGATTATCGCTCACATCCACAGCGATTTTCCAACCAAGTTTGGTGTGCCGCGCCAAAGCGGTCTGATCGAAGGGCTCGAGTCCAGAATCGTCTTTGAGCCGGAGTACCGCGATCCACAAGCGCTGCGCGGGTTGGAGGAATTTTCTCACCTGTGGCTGTTGTGGCAATTTTCCAAGGCCGTTCGGGAAGATTGGTCGCCTACAGTGCGGCCGCCGAAGCTGGGCGGCAATCGCCGTGTGGGGGTATTTGCAACCCGTTCGCCCTTCCGCCCCAATGCGATTGGGCTTTCCTCGGTCAAACTGCTGGGAATCGAGAAGCGCCCGCAGGAGGGATGTGTCCTCCGTGTAGCGGGAGCGGACCTGATGGACGGCACCCCGATTCTCGACATCAAACCCTATCTCGCTTATACCGACAGCCATCCACAGGCTACGGGAGGTTTTACCGACCGGCTCAATCTACAGCCGCTGAAGGTGGACATCCCCAAACAGGAGGCGGATAAGATGCCGCCGGACAAATGTGCAGCGTTAATTGCTGTGCTGCAGAGCGATCCGCGCCCGAGTTATCAGCACGATCCGCAGCGGGTGTACGGCTTTGCTTTCGGAAGCTGGGAGGTGCACTTTTGTGTGGACGAGGATCGGTTGACGGTGATCGGGATTGAACAGAAGGCAGACCAGTAGAAAGAAAACAGGGAGGCAGCTTTTTTAAAAGCTGCCTCCCTGTTTGTGGGATGCGGTGTGTTTTACTGCATTTTGATTTTAGAGTTCTCCATCGCCGCCGCAATGGGTGCAATCCTGTTCTCCTGTCCCTCCGCATTTGTTACAGGGCTCCCAAGTTTTGGCGGAATTGTCCCAGGAGTTCTTTCCGGAGTAGTTCGGGGTTGAGTTGTCGTATACCCACTTACCTTTGTTTCCGTTGCAGGCGCTGCACGTCTCCTTGCCGTCGTTGCAGAATGGGCACGGAACGGGATTGCCGCCGAGCTCCTCAAACCAACCGGTGGTTGCGCCGGACTGGCTGCTGGAGCTGCTCTGCCCCGAGCTGGAAGAGGAAGAGCCCTTGAGCGGAACCGGCATGTCGACAGCGCGCAGTTCCATATCGACCGGTTGCAGGTCATCGACCCAGTACCAGGAAATCAGCGCCCGGTTTTCGGTATAATAAATGTTTGCATGGACCACAATCTGTCCGGAATTTCCGGTCCAGTCGGTGTAGCTGTCCAGCTTTTCTTGACCGGTGTAGGTAAGATAGTAGGTGACAAAGTATTTCCCCTGCTGCTCTATAAAATCTTCCTCGGTCATTTTGCTTTGCTGGAAGGGGGCGGAGAGGCACAAGTCTAAAAGATAGTTTTTTACAAGGCGGAGCGGTTCGTCCAGCTCGATATAGACCGACTGCAAAAAGACGCCATCTTCTGTTGTCGTATTTTCCTGCAAATTGTCCTCGGTGAGGTTCCAGTAGGAAAGCGGGGACTGAAAAGCGGTGTCCGGGTAGGAAGCCTTCTGAGCAGATTCTGAGGTAGTCTCTGCCTGGGCGGCAGGTTCTGTTTGGGTGACAGGCTCCGTTGGGGTGTCCGTAGATGGTTTTGCAGCGGATGTTTCGTCGGAAGGCTGAGGTACAGAAAGCAGATCCTTTTCCTCGTCGGAAGGGGCAATTGCATCTACCAGCTCTTTTGTGGAGGCATACTCCAGCGCGGTGAGTGGTTCTTCGCAGGTGCTTCCGGGATCGATCCAGAGCGGAGTGACCGGATTTGCGCCCTCGACAAAGGAGATGAGAATGTAGGAGACATCAATCTCTGGGAAATATTCGGTGTAGAGGACGAGGGAAAAGGGCTTTTCCTCATTGGAGGAGGACAGCCAGGAGACAAAGGAATATTCCTCATTGGTTGTAAAACCCTGTTCCAGATCGTAGGAGCCGTACTTGGCAAGTCGCTCATACTCTTTGAGCAGTTTTCCCCCGTTTCCGCTCAGATAGAAATAAAAGTTCAGTTCATCCGAATCAAATTGATCTTCTTCCAGCTGGAAGAAGCTGACAGGGTCCGGTACAAGGACATCGCTTTCCTGTAGCTGCACGCTGGTTTGCTGTAGCTGTGCATTGGAAGGAGCGGTCGATACAGATGGGTTGTTTTTTGGCCAGAGGGCAAAGAGCAGCACCGCCAGCAGGATCACAATGCCCAAAACCAGCAGCAGCACCTTTTTGCCTTGCGGGGTGAGGGATGGCCTGGCAGCCGGCTGTTGGGTGGATTCGGTGGAAATGTTTTCAGATGGGGCAGGGGTGTCCGCTTTTGGCTTCTCCTTTTGGGCGGCGCCACAGTGGGGACAAAATTGTGCATGGAAAGGTATTTTTTTACCGCAGTTTGGACAGATCATCTCTTTTCACCTCACAGAATTCATCCTTTTTTCATATATTCCTATCATACAGGATTTCGCTCGATTTTACAAGAAAAATAAAAAATGAACAAACTTTTTTTGCGCGAGCGCTACAGCTGCTTTACAAAGCAGATAATGCGGTTTGCCTCTGCAAAGCCGCAGGCCAGATGAAAGTGCAGGCTGTCGTCGTTGTCGAGTGTACAGTCGCTGGCAAATTGCCGGCAGCCCTGCAACTTGGCCCACTCCTGGCAGGCCTCCAGCAGCTTGTGGGCGGTGCCGCGGCGGCGGTATTCCGGCAGGACAAAGATTCCTTCCAGATATCCCACCGGGCTCGAAGAAGTTCCCTCCACATAGTCGTGCCGCAGCGAACACTGAGCAAATCCGATGGGCTGCTCATTTTCCATCGCAAGCAGCACAGCAGCGCCGCTGTCCAGTTGGTCCTGCAATTCTGCCTCAAGCAGTGCAGCGGAGTGGTGCGGCCAGAGCATCTGTGCTAGTTTCGCAGCTTTGGGTAACAGGGTAGGGGTTGCAACAAGTATTTGCATTGATAGACCTCCGTTTTAAAAGGAAAAGTGCAGGTTGTTAAACAAAAGAGGCGCCGTTTGTGCTAAACGGCGCCTCTTCCTTTAGGATGAAAAAAGGGATTCTTATTTCTTTGCAACCAGCTGACGGGTGTGCTCTGCAACCTGATCTGGAGTGATGTCGGTCTTCTGAGCAACGCCGGTCTCGATCGCAGCCTGTGCAACGTATTTTGCAACGGCTGGAGCTACACGAGGATCGAATGGGGATGGGATGACGTACTCCGCTTTCAGCTCGTCATCGGCAACCAGAGAAGCCAGTGCTTTTGCAGCAGCCAGTTTCATTTCCTCGTTGATCTTGGTAGCACGAACATCCAGAGCACCACGGAAGATGCCAGGGAATGCCAGTACGTTGTTGATCTGGTTCGGGTAGTCGGAGCGGCCGGTGCCGATAACGGCAGCGCCAGCTTCTTTTGCCAGCTCTGGAGAGATCTCTGGAGTTGGGTTCGCGCAAGCAAAGATGATCGGGTTTGGTTTCATGGTCTTAACCATCTCTGGGGTTACGCAGTTGCCGACAGACAGGCCGATGAACATATCAGCGTCCTTCATCAGGTCAGCGATGCCGCCTTTGATCTTGCGTGGGTTGGTAACTTTGGAGAGCTCAACGGTGGACTCTTTGAGGTTCTCGCGGCCTTCGTAGATAGCGCCCTTGGAATCGCACAGGGAGATATCCTTTACGCCGATAGCCATGAGCAGTTTGGAAACCGAGATAGCAGCAGCGCCTGCGCCGTTGACGGCAACGCGGATCTCTTCCGGTTTCTTGCCCAGCAGTTTCAGAGCGTTCATGGTAGCAGCAGCGGTGATGATGGCAGTGCCGTGCTGGTCGTCATGGAATACTGGGATATTGCAGATCTCTTTGAGCTTGGTCTCGATGTAGAAGCACTCCGGTGCTTTGATGTCCTCGAGGTTGACGCCGCCAAAGGTTGGCTCCATCAGTTTTACAGCCTCGATGATCTTGTCAGGATCTTTGGTGTCCAGGCAGATCGGGAAAGCGTCTACGCCAGCAAAGGATTTGAACAGAACAGCTTTACCTTCCATAACAGGCAGGCCAGCTCCTGCGCCAATGTCGCCCAGGCCCAGTACAGCGGTGCCGTTGGTGACAACAGCTACCATGTTGCCTTTTGCGGTATACTCATAAATATTATTGTAGTCTTTCTGAATCTCAAGGCAGGGCTGTGCTACGCCTGGGGAATAAGCCAGGGAGAGGTCATCCGGACCGTTGAGAGGTACTTTGCATTCAACACGAAGCTTGCCCTGCGCTTTTTTGTGCAGTTCAAGGGATCTTTCGTAAACATCCATGGGGAAATCCTCCTTACATTTAAACGGTGATCTTTTGCTTTCATCTTGTGTACATTTTGTTAGAATGGCACGAGAAGCCAGCGTCACTTGCATATATTCATTGTACTATTTTCCTATAAAAAAAGGCAATAGAAAAAGCGTACAAACTTTTGCCAAAATGATGGACAAATTGCAAAAAAATGAGAGGAATGGGTCAAAAGGGATGAAAATATGGTGAAAAGCCCTTGATTTTTTCCAGCGACTTGCTATAATAAAAGCAAATGATGCAAGAATTGCGTCAAAAAGCAGAAACAGAGGGCACCTCTGTGGGGGTGTCCTGTAACTTTAATTTTAACGGGAAGGTTGAAAGTAATGGAATACCGTATTGAAAAAGACTCTATCGGCGAAAGAGAAGTTCCAGTAGACGCTTACTATGGCGTACAGTCCCTGCGCGGTGCAGAAAACTTCCACATCACCGGCTTAAAACTGCAGCCAGAGTTCATCAACTCGATGGCAGAGATCAAAAAAGCTTGCGCAATCTGCAACTGCATGGTAGGCGAGCTTGACGAGAAGATCAAAGATGCAATCTGCCAGGCCTGCGACGAAATCATCGCCGGCAAATTCCACGATCAGTTCCTGTGCGACCCGATCCAGGGCGGCGCAGGCACCACTGCTAACATGAATGCGAACGAAGTAATCGCAAACCGCGCCATCGAGATCCTCGGCGGCAAGAAGGGCGACTATTCGATCGTACATCCAAACGACCATGTAAACCGTGCACAGTCCACCAACGACGTGTTCCCATCTGCTGCAAAGCTGACCGCTGCAAAACTGCTGAAAAAAGCAATTGAACAGCTCGAGCGTCTCGATGCGGCTCTTGCTCAGAAAGAAGCAGAGTTCCACAACATCATCAAGATGGGCCGCACCCAGATGCAGGATGCTGTTCCGATCCGTCTGGGCTCCGAGTTCGGCGCATACCGCAAAGCAATCCAGCGTGACCTGGTTCGCATGAACAGAGCACTGGAAGGCATGTACGCCATCAACATGGGCGGTACTGCAGTCGGCACTGCACTCAATGCAAACCCTGTTTATGTCGATGCTCTGGCTCCTGAGCTTGCAAAGATCACCGGTCTGCCGCTGGTTAAGGCAGATGACCTGATCGATGGCACCCAGAACCTCGATTCTTACGCTTATGTTTCCGCAACCCTGAAGACCTGCGCGATCTCCTGCTCCAAGATGGCAAACGACTTCCGCCTGATGTCTTCCGGTCCTCGCTGCGGCTTCCAGGAGATCAACCTGCCTGCTAAGCAGAACGGTTCCTCCATCATGCCAGGTAAGGTAAACCCGGTAATCGCAGAGGTTATGTCCCAGGCTGCATTCTGCATCATGGGCAACGATGTCTGCATCACCATGGCAGCTGAGGCTGGCCAGCTCGAGCTCAACTACGCTGAGCCGGTTCTGTACCACAAGCTGTTCGAATCCATCATCGCTCTGACCGGCGCTGTTCAGACTTTCGTTGACAACTGCGTTTCCGGCATCACTGCAAATGCAGATCGCTGCCAGGCACTGGTTGACGGTTCTGTCGGCATCATCACTGCAATCTGCCCACAGGTTGGATACCAGTTTGCAGCAGATATTGCAAAGAAAGCAATCAAGACCGGCCAGTCTGTACGCGAGTTGCTGCATGAGAGCGGCAGATTCACCGACGAGGAGATTGACAAGCTGCTCGACCCACACGCAATGGTATAATCATTCCCAAAGCTGTAAAGATCCCGAACCAAAAGGTTCGGGATCTTTTTTGTGCGGTTTGCATAGACATTTGGGCTGGATTGTGGTAAGCTGTTGGATGGAAAGCGAAGCTTTCTATTTGTCTTAAAAAAATAAGGAGACGGTATTATGTGGTTTGCATTTGCATTGGGGTCTTCGGTATTTGCCGCGCTGACCTCGATTCTTGCAAAGATCGGAATTGACGGAGTAAATTCGAATCTTGCGACAGCAATCCGTACGACTGTTGTTCTGTTGATGGCGTGGGGAATGGTGCTCATCACCAATACAGGCGGAGGCATCAGCTCCATCGGCCGCAAGAGCTGGCTCTTTTTGGTCCTTTCGGGATTGGCTACCGGCGCTTCGTGGCTGTGCTACTATAAGGCATTGCAGATCGGTGAGGCCAGCAAGGTCGTGCCAATCGACAAGCTGAGCGTCGTCATCACCATCGTGCTGGCATTTATCTTCCTGCACGAAACAGTTTCTGCAAAGACCGTCCTCGGCTGTCTGCTCATCGGCGCGGGAACCCTGCTCATGGTGCTGTAGAAAGCGGCGGAAAGTACCTATCCGCAAGCAGACCAATCACGACATATTGTAAACAGATCGAAAAGGGGAGATGACCACCATGACCTACAACCAATTGCTCAATCGATGCCTTGCTCTGTTAGAGGAGGAGGGCCCGCAGGCTGCCCTGGAGCTTCTGCAATCCCAGAAGGGACAGCTGCAAAATTTTAACGACGCACAGCTCTACAATTTTGCCTATTGCCTTGAGGCGCTTGCAGGCAGGACAGACAGAGCGATGGGGCTGTTGCAGGAGGCGGTCTATCATAAAGGATACTGGTATGACTATGAATACCTGATGGAGGATGAGGATCTCGAGGAATTGCGGCAGCACACCGCCTTTGAGCAGATCGCCAACCTTTGCCGGCAGCGCCAGCAGGCAGCGCAGGCGGCGGCTAAGCCGCAGATGCAGCTGCAAGATGTGCAGGCGGGCAAGCCGGTTGTGATGGTGCTGCACGGGGATCAACAAAACGCACAGATCACCGCACCCTATTGGCAGCAGGTAAAGCAGCTGGGATATGGCCTTGCAGCGATTCAGTCCACCGAATTGCAGGTGTCGGACGGCTACCTCTGGGACGACGAGGAACAGGCAGCAAAGCAGATCGCAGCCCATTGGCAGTCGCTGCAAGAACAGGGCGTGGACGTGCAGAACAGCATACTCGGAGGTTTTTCTTCGGGCGCGCGCGCCTGCCTCTATGCGGTTCTGAGCAAAGCGGTGCAGCCGAAGGGGCTGATCCTGGTCGCACCGTGGCTGCCTGAGCTGGAGGAGTGGGCAGAGCAGCTGGAGGCACTCAAACAGGCGGGCACAGCGGTGTACATCTGCTGCGGCGACGCCGATGAGGACTGCTTTGAGGGCAGCGAACGACTGTTTGAGCTGCTGGACGAAGCGGGAATAGAGGTGGACTTTAAACTCTGTCCAGACCTCGATCACGACTATCCGGAAAACTTTGATCAACTGTTGGGGGAGGCAATTGGGTTTGTTAAAGGAGAATGAGAATCAATTTGCCACTACAGTTGTCCAGATTGTCCCCTATGATCCGCAGTGGAAGGTGGAATTTGAGAAGATCCGCAGGATGATCGAGCAGTATGCGGGAGCGTATTTTTCCAGCATCGAGCATGTGGGCAGCACCTCGGTTGAGGGGCTGGGCGCAAAGCCGGTCATCGATCTGGATGCGGTGCTCAAAGACCCGGACGATCTGCCGAAGGTGATTGCAAAGCTGGCGGAGCACGGCTATGTTCACCAGGGCGACTTGGGCCTGCCGGGCAGAGAAGCCTTTTTCCGGCCGCGCGACTACGACGAACAGGAAAAAGGAGTGATGAAGTATCACTTCTATGTTTGCCGCCCGGACGCTAAGCCCTACCTCGAACATATCGCCTTTCGAGACTATCTGCGCACCCACTCACAGGCGCGGGACGAATATCAGCGCATAAAGGAGGAGCTTGCAGAGCGGTACCGGTTTGATGTGGATACCTACTGTGAATGCAAGACCCAGTTTATCAGAAAAATTTTGGGCCAGTGCAACGAGATGCCGCAGAGTTTTTTTGCAGGCACATCGAAAAAGTAAGGGAAGAAAACCGGTTGAGGAAGTCTCTGCGGTGGGCGCTGCCAATAGACAAAAAAGGCTGCAAGTCATAGAAATGGACTTGCAGCCTTTTTGTTTTAGAAAAGCGAAGTGAATTTATTTTGTTTTTCTAACAGAAAGAGAAACGATTCTTTATCTGCCCGAGAGCTTGACAAGTTGAAAGAAAGGTATATAATAAGTAATTGGTTACTTAATTGAGGGGCGAGCAGAGGTGTTTGAATATGATGCCATTTGGACTGAAGATAGCAATTATCAATCGGGCCTTTCGCAAAAAGTTAGACGAAAAGGCCAGCGATATGGGACTGACATCGGTACAGCTTCGCGTTCTTGGATCAATAAGCCGTCTGGAGGCTGCCGGGAAAACGGAGATACACCAAAATGATCTGGAGCAGCTGGAGCATGTGACCCATCCGGCTATGACCAAGCACATCCAGCAGCTGGAGAAGAAAGGGTTTGTTCGGTGTGTTCCCAGTGCACAGGATCGAAGATATAAAAAAATCACCTGTACAGAGCGGTCTGCTGGAATTCACCAAATGATTCTTGCACATGACAGGGAAGTCTTTGAAGAATTGTGCGGAAATCTGACCCCGGAAGAGCAGCAAACACTCAATCGATTGACCGATGTGATCATAAAGGACATTGATTCAGAATAATACCTGTGTGTTCCAGGCAGTGTGCCGAGGGACTTTCGGCATACTGCCAATTTTTATGCTCAAATAGGTAACAAGTTACTTAATTTTAGGAGGTATTTTTTTAATGGAAAATGTAGTGTCTGAAAAACAGAGCCCCTTTGCCACAGAGCCGGTCGGATTGCTGATTTTAAAATTTGCCGTGCCAAGCGTCATCGCTCTGCTGGTGAACTCGCTCTATAATATTGTAGATCAGATCTTCATCGGATGGGGTGTGGGATATCTGGGTAATGGAGCTACGAACGTAGTGTTTCCGATCACCATCATTGCCCTGGCCTTGTCGATGATGATCGGTAATGGCGGTGCCGCCTACCTGAGCCTGAAACTGGGAGAAGGTAAAAGGGAAGTGGGCTGCAAGGGTGTAGGAAACGCTGTGACTTTGGTTGTCGTTGTCAGTATTTTGCTGGCGGCCATCTTTTTGATATTCCTCGATCCGATCCTGACGCTGTTTGGCTCGACCCAAGCACTCCGCACACTTGCGCTGGAGTATGGATTTGTCATCGGCATCGGCCTGCCCTTTATGATGATCTCTGCGGCGATCAACTCGATCATTCGTGCAGATGGAAGTCCAAAATTTGCGATGACTTCAATGATTGTTGGCGCCGTCCTCAATGTTATCCTGGACCCTGTGTTTATATTCATCTTTCATATGGGTGTCCGCGGTGCAGCGATTGCTACCGTTATCGGTCAGGTGGCGTCTTTTGTAGTGTCGTTGGCATATATGCCTCGATTTAAAACGGTTCGTCTGGAGCGTTCGGATTTCTTGCTCAACGGGCACACCTGCACAAGCATCGTTACCTTTGGATTGAGCAGCTTTATCACGCAATTTGCCATTACCATCGTAATGGCATTGACCAATAACCTGTTGGTTATTTACGGTGCCTCTTCGGTCTACGGCGCAGAGATTCCTCTGACAGCTACAGGCATTGTAATGAAGGTCAATCAAATCATGATAGCCATCTTGTTGGGTATCGCTACCGGTACACAGCCTATCTTGGGATTTAACTATGGCGCTCGAAACTTTCATCGTGTCAAGAAGGCACTTGAAATATCGCTGATTGCATCTGAGATTGTATGTATTCTTGCCTTCCTTATCTTCCAGTTCACGCCGATGACGGTCATTTCTCTGTTTGGATCGGAGGAAGGATTGTATAATGAATTTGCGGTCAAGGCTTTCCGCATTTTCTTGATGCTGTGCCCATTAACAGGTTTCCAAACGATTGCTGCAGTTTATTTCCAGGCTATAGGAAAACCGATAAAATCGGCCGTCCTTTCCTTGGCCCGTCAAATTATCTTCTTTGTACCAACTGCGCTGATCTTGCCTACTTTTTTAGGCGTAGAGGGCGTTTTGTGGACTGGACCAGTCGCGGATGGGTTAGCATTTCTGCTTTCCTTGGCCCTTCTGGTGTATGAACGCGAACATTTGAAGAAAAGCCACGCCATGACCATGCAGGCATGATTTTTAAGGAGGTAAAAATATGAAAAATAGGGTCATTACGATCAGCCGTGAATTTGGAAGCGGAGGACGCACCATCGGCAAACGGGTGGCAGCGGAGCTTGGGCTTTGCTGTTATGACAATGAGCTGCTGCAAAAGATTGCACAGGAGACCGGGTTTAATGAAAACTATATCAAAGAGGCAGGAGAATATGCGCCGGGTGGCTTTTTATCCACCACCTTTTCTCATAATGGTTCCGGCCTCAACAATGCAGACTATCTCTGGACCATTCAGTATCAGCTCATATCGAAACTTGCCGAACAGGGTCCCTGTGTCATCGTGGGCCGATGTGCGGACTATATCCTGAAGGATAAAGCGGACTGCTTGCGCGTTTTTATCCATGCAGATATGAAATTCCGCGCAGAGCGCATCGTTGCGATTTATGGAGAGCGGGAAGAGTCTCCAGAGCAGCGTCTGCGGGACAAAGATAAGCGCCGTGCAGCCTATCACCGCTTTTATACGGATATGAAATGGGGACATGCCCAAAACTATGATATAACGCTCAATAGTGGAACCTTGGGGCTTGATCGGTGCGTAGAAATTATTAAATCCCTGTATTAACAATTTTGTAGAAAAGATAGCCTCTTAGCACCGTTCTGCTAAGGCGTGCGGGCGGACAGACAAAGTAAATCGGCAGGAACTGTAACCGTTTACAGTTCCTGCCAATTTTTTTGGTACCGAAGAGGCAAGAAAAAACCCCCAGTTCAACTATGGACCCGTTTATGGATAGCAAGAATTAGTAGGCATAAAAAACAGCCCCCAAGTAGGGGGCTGCCACAGGAGATAGGCCCTTATAGGGACTGTTCAAACCACCTGTTCAACGGGTGGTTTTGATTATACATAGAATTCTTCCATATCCTCCAGACGCAAACAGGCTAGCTGCCGGTTTGGGAAGTCGTATCCACAGCAGCAGTCGATGTCAATATACAGCGGGTGGTGGAAGATGCACAGCTTTTCTCCGCGATCAGCGAGTGCCTGTACATAGGCACGTTCCTCCTCATCGCTTCGGCCAAAGGCCTGCGTTTGAGTGTGTACAAAACAGGAAACTGGAGTGTGCCCGAGAATGATCTGGCAATTTTCAAGTTTTGGGATCGGGTCCTTGTATGGCCGGTGCCAGACCTCATCGTAGACGGTATCGGCGGGCAGGCCGTGAACGAGATAAAAATTCTGTCCGTTGACAGTCAGTTCCAGATGGGAGGGGAGCGCGCGAAGAAAATCTAATGTCTCTTCCTTCTCCGCTTGGGTTAACCTGCCAAAGCCTTCTAAAGTTGGTGTGTTTCCATTTCGATTCCAGTGCTGGATATGTTTTTCCGGCGCGTCAGGCGCAAAATAGCGCAGACACATAAACTCGTGGTTTCCCAGAAGCATCTTCATGTTGGGAGTGTGCATAATCTCGCGCAGCAGCTCTACGCCATGTGGCCCGCGGTCGACCACATCACCGAGAATGTAGAGAGTGTCTTCCGCTCCGAAGCATATTTTTTTAAGCATCGCATGAAAGCGGACGTCCTCTCCATGGACGTCCGACAGCACATAATGGGACATGGGTTTCGTTCCTTTCCTGGCAGCTAGTTATAGTTCCCTGACAAAGAAGTATTGACAAAAGTCCCCAAAGCAGGGCGCAATCTCCGCTATCTGTTGGTATCCGAGCTTTTGATAAAAGCCTGGAGCCTGAAAGCTGTAGGTGTTGAGCAGGATGCGACGCAGTCCATCTTGACGGGCAAGCTTTTCGACGTGTTCCAAAAGCTGTTGTCCAAGCCCGCGCCCGCGGTAGGCCTCATCCACAAAAAGAAATTCGACTTCCAGCGTGTCCATCGTGCTGGCAGCGACGATGCCTGCGACGATTCTTCCGTTCAGCTGGATGTGAAAGTGGTAGTCGTGAAAGTCGCGCATAAACTGCCGGTTGTAAAGGCGCAGCTGCTGATGGATGTAGTGGTTGTCCTGCTCGGAGCTTGCGCAGATGACGATGTCCTGCATAGCTTTCCTTCCTTTCTCAGGATATACGGGAGTTTTGCTCCGAGAGAATCTCCGAGACGACCTCGTGGGCGACTTCCTGCTTGCTCATCAGCGGCAAAGACTTTGCACCCTCGGCGGTGATGATGGTGACGGCGTTGGTGTCCCCGGAAAATCCGGCGCCGGCTGTCTTGAGATTGTTGGCCACGATCATGTCGGCATTTTTCTTGTACAGCTTCTTCTGAGAGTTTTCCAGCAGGTGCTCGGTCTCCATTGAAAATCCACACAAAAATTGTCCCTTCGGCTTGTGCTCTCCCAGGTACTGCAGGATGTCTCGGGTGCGCTCCAGCTCCAAAGAGAGGTCGTCGCCGCTCTTTTTGATCTTTTCGTCGGCGACGTTTTTGGGGCGGTAGTCGGCCACTGCGGCAGACTTGATGATGATGTCCATTTCCGGTGCACGGGCGATGACCGCATCAAACATCTGCTGTGCCGTTTCCACCTGCACGGTCTCGACAAACGGCCACGGTTCCAGAGCGGTTTTGCCGGTGACCAGGGTGACCTGAGCTCCGCGCAGCGAGCAGTCCCGCGCGATGGCGTAGCCCATCTTGCCGCTGGAATGGTTGGTGATGTAGCGCACCGGATCGATCGGTTCACAGGTTGGTCCGGCAGTGACCAGCACTTTTTTGCCGGCAAGGTCCTTTGGATAGAGGATTTCTTGCAGGATGTGGTTGTACAGCAGCTCTTCCTTTGGCAGCTTGCCTGCGCCGACATCCTTGCAGGCCAACATTCCGACCGCCGGGTCGATGACGGTGAAGCCGTAGTGGCGCAGGGTGTTCAGGTTGTCCTGGGTGATGGGGTTCTCGTACATGTTGGTGTTCATCGCAGGGGCCACCAGCTTTTTGCACCGGCAGGCAAGGACGGTGGTGGAGAGCATATCATCGGCAATGCCGTGGGCCATCTTGGCGATGATGTTGGCGGAAGCAGGGGCGATGAGCACGACATCTGCGCGTTTGGCCAGCGCCACATGCTCGACGTTGTACTGGAAGTTGCGGTCGAAGGTATCGACCATGCAGCGGCTGTTGCACAGCATCTCAAAGGTGAGCGGGGTGATGAACTGGGTGGCGTTTTTGGTCATGATGACCTGCACATCGCAGTGCTGTTTGGAGAGCATGCTGGCGACGTTGGCCATCTTGTATGCGGCAATCGAACCGGTGATGCCGAGTACGACGGTTTTTCCTTTTAACATAGCGATCCTTCCCTTTCCTGATTGGTTCAGCATTAGTATAGCAGAAGGAAGGAGGGAAGTCAAAACGGGTTTTGCGCGGTAAAGGAGAGTTGTTTTAAATGATGGTTTTTCTGTCGAAGCTTTGTCTAATGTTCATCTTGTATTCGAATCTTTTCAATGTTAAGATGAATCTATCGTACGACAAAGGAGAAGGAAGGATGAACAAAATGGGAAAAAGATCTTTTCGATTTCTGGTTTTGATGCTGACGCTTTGCTTGATGCTTACCTCCTGTGCCCCCGCACCCCAGCAGGCGACCGGGAACAGCCAAGCGCAGGTCGAAAACCTCGAAAAGCTCTGTTTAGTTTGGGGCTACACAAAGTATCATCACCCAACTTTTCTGTTTGGAGAGAAGGATTGGGATGAAGAACTGTTAAACCTTATTCCAGCTGTGTCCGGGGCAAAGGAAAAGGAAGTCAACGACATCCTCCACGAGTGGTTTGTGTCTTTGGGAGAAATTGACTATGATGTGGATGCAGAGAACGCAATTTTGCAGGAAGAAAAAAAGTTTGTACAAGCAGACACTTCGTGGATTGAGGACGGTACATATCTGGGAAAAGAATTGTCTGAGGATATGCAGAGATTAGGGCCAATTCCATCAATCTATCGGGTGAACGCACCCGTCAATTTTACTGCAAATGCAATGGGAACCCGCGTGCCAGATTTTTCTAATGAACCGCTCTATGAGGACATGGACTATAGTGACCAGGGTTACCGTTTGCTGAGTTTATTCCGCTTGTGGAATGCAATGGAATACAACTACCCCTATTTGGATATTTTGGATCATAACTGGCACGATCTGTTGCCGGAATATATTGCCAGAATGCTCCAGGGCGAAAATCAGGAGAGCTATGAACTGACACTGGCGTCGTTGGGTGCAAAATTGCAGGACAGCCACATCACCTTATATAATGCGAAATATACGATTCTCGAAGCGGGTATCTATGGGGTTCCAGTGGAAATTATGCAGGCGGAGGGGGAAATTGTTGTCTCCAACGTCTTAAAAGAGGATTGCCCGCTCCAGCTTGGAGACGTCATTCGGGAACTGGATGGCAAAGATATCAGGGATGTACTTGCTGAGAGAACGGAATACCTCTCTGTTACAACAGAAGATAAATTTGTCAATCAAATCGGACACTTTTTACTTCGCTCTAACAATAAGGATATTGAATTGACCGTTTTGAGGGATGGAACAGAGCAGACCATAAAAGTTAGGGGAGAGATGGAGTACTATCCGATGTCGGAGACAGCGGAGCAACCGTATGAGATTTTGGAGGGGAACATTGGACTGCTCAATCCGGCAGCCTTGCAGACAGGAAGTCTTTCCTCTGTGATGAGGCAATTAAAATCCACCGATGGTTTGATTATTGATTTTCGTCAATACCCGAGTGACTACATTGTATATAATCTTGCAGAGTATCTGGTGAACGGAACAAAGGCGTTTTTGATTTATGCAGTTCCAACAGAAAGTGAGCCGGGCGTTTTTGTAGGACATATTAAGTATTCAGGCAGACTGGAAAACGCTAATATCGAACCGTATGAGAAGCCGGTTGTGGTTTTAATGAACGAAAAGACACAGAGCCAGGCAGAATACACCATCATGTCCATCCGAAATGGAGAAAATGTCACCGTCATGGGAGAAAATTCTGTTGGCTCAGATGGTGATGTTGCGTACCTGCCTCTTCCCGGGGGAATGAAAATGATGTTTACTAGCCAAGGAATTTATACCCCAGACGGTGGACAGACTCAGCGAATCGGCCTTGCCCCCGACATTGAGGTCCATCCTACCATCGAGGGTATCAAAGAGGGCCGCGACGAACTGATGGAGGCGGCGGTAGACTACATTTTAGGGTAAGGGATGCTGCTGGGAATTTGAAAAAAGGGGACTGCGGGACAAAGAATTTTTTTCCGTTCCCGCTCCCTTGCAATCCTTCTATAGATTCGCTATAATGAATCTGCTTATAATTTATTTGCGACGTATCTTCCGGCCAAGGGCCAAGGGAAGAACGGCAGCGAAAGGAAGAATTGAATATGAATCAAGCAACCAAAAAGACACAGGACATGGTAAAACTGGCACTGTTTGCGGGCATCATCGTGGTGCTGTCAATGACGCCGTTGGGGTATATCCCACTGGGCGCCATCAAGGCAACCACCATCCACATTCCCGTCATCTTAGGCTCGATCTTACTGGGTTGGAAGGCAGGCGCCGCTTTAGGCGGGCTGTTTGGCCTGACAAGTCTTGTGGTCAACACCCTCACCCCCTCCCTGACCTCCTTTACCTTCTCGCCGTTTTATTCGGTGGGAAATGTACACGGCAACCTGTGGAGCCTTGTGATCTGCTTTGTGCCGCGCATCCTGGTGGGCATCATTCCGTATTTTCTGTTTCACCTGCTCAAGAAGTTTGTCAAGAGCGACACCGTCCCGCTGGCAATTTGTGGTTTTGTCGGTTCGATGGTAAACACCTTGCTGGTCATGAACCTCATCTATGTCTTTTTTGGCGACAGCTGGGGCAGCGCCAAGGGTGTGGCAGCGGACTTAATTTACAAGACTATCCTGTTGGTGATCGCCACCAACGGTGTGCCGGAGGCGATCATCGCCGCGCTGATCACCGCAGCGGTGGGCAAGGTGCTGTTAAAGTTCGTAAACAAATAGCGAAAGGGGAGCACAAAGATGATTCTGGCAATTGATATCGGCAACAGCAACGTCGTGATCGGCGGCTTTGAAAATGATAAAATAGAGTTTACTGCGCGGGTGGCCACCGATGCGCGCCGAACCGAGGAACAGTATGCGGTGGAGATCTACCAGATTTTAAACCTGCACGGCTACAGCGCCCGCGAGATGGAGGGATCGATCATCTCCTCGGTAGTGCCGCAGCTGACCAGCGTGATGAAGGCGGCGCTGCGCATCATCACAGGGAAAAAGCCTCTGGTGGTGGGGCCGGGCCTCAAAACCGGACTCAACATCAAGTTGGATAACCCCGCCTCGCTGGGGGCGGACCGGGTGGCGGATACGGTGGCCGCCATTCATGAGTATCCTCTTCCGCTGCTGGTTGTGGACATGGGTACAGCAACCACCATTTCGGTCATCAACGACAAGGAGGAGTTTGTCGGTGGAGCGATTATGCCGGGATTGCGCCTCTCGCTGGAGGCCCTGTCCAGCCGCGCATCCCTTCTGCCGCACATCGATTTGATTCCTCCCAAAAGTGTCATCGGCCGCAACACCATCGATGCGATGGACAGCGGCATGATTTACGGCAATGCCTCGATGCTCGACGGGATGATCGAGCGCATTCAGGAGGAATTGGGCCAGAAGGTGCAGGTCATCGCCACCGGCGGCCTTTCGCAGAAGGTGACGCCGTACTGCAAGCACCAAATTGTACAGGACCCCAATCTGTTGCTCAAGGGATTGCGCATCCTGTACTATAAAAACAGCAAATAGCGGATAAATCTAAATTGAGAGAATGGCTTTATCCGCTGTGCAAAAAGAGAGAAAGGATCAGTTCAAAAAAAGGAGGCTTTAAGGATGAAAGGAAACAGAGGAAGATTTTTTGCCGGAGTGGCTGTCGTCTTGGCGTTCTGCCTTGCGCTTGCAGGCTGTGGCATGAACAAGGAAAAGGCGATCGAACAGATGGGGGAGGCCATGCGCCAGAATGCGGCCATCGAGAGCGGACGGCTCACAGCGCAGGTCAGCGGGAACATCGCCCTGGGGGCAGACACCATCCCGATGGATATCGAGATGGAGGGTGCCTTCAAGGATCAGATGCAGACTATGGCGATGAAGATCACCGGCGAGTTGATGGGAAATTCGATGGATACCGAAACTTATCAGCTGGATGGCAAGACCTACACCCTGGACCCTTCCACCGGAACCTACATCGAGGCGCCCTCTGCCACAGCGGGGATGGACTATGAGAAGTTGATGACCCTCGGGCAGGAGGAGAGCGCTCAGATTTACGTCGACGGCGCCAGCGCAGCCGAGGACTTTGCATTTAGCGAAGAGGAAAACGGCCTGCGGGTGAGCTTTACCATGCCGCAAGAGCAGCTCGGACAGATGCAGGAGCAGATGCGCAGCATGATGAACGACGAGCTGCTGCCCAATATGGAGGAGCAGCTGCGTCAGTCGGTGCGCGAACAGATGGACACCATGCTCGCAAGCATGGGAGGAACCGATGGCCTGCAGATGGATGACGAACAGATCGACGCACTGATCGATCAGCAGGTACAGATGATTGTGGAGATGGAGCGCAAGCTGTTCGAGAGCCTGCAAATCAAGGGCCTGAGCTGCGACATGCTGATTCAGGACAGCGCCATCAACGATCAGACAATCAAGATGCAGATCGAATTTGCACTGCGCGACCTGGTCGATACCCTCGCCGGAGGTCTGAGCGTGGACACCAATTCGATCCCGGAAACCTGCAGCATGGACATGACCATCCACGCAGTGATTGCCGACCGCAACCAGGACATCGAGATTGAATTCCCGGATTTTGACGCTGCGGCATAAAAAAGGCTAGAACGCACGAAAAGATGGAACAAAAAAGGAACCTCGCAAAGAGGTTCCTTTTTGCGGCTTTGGGTTGCGGCAGATTGTTGCAGCGGACAGGCCAAAAGAAAGTTTTGTAAAACATAGAAAGGATCCGATATGCGCACCATCGATTACCCGATCTCCGCTGACCATGATGGCCAGACGGTGGAGCGATACCTCAAACAGCAGCACGGCTACTCCACCCGCACCATCGTCAAGCTCAAACATTATCCGCAGGGAATGCAGATTAACGGTGCCCACGCACGCACCATCGATCTGCTGCATGCGGGCGACACCTTGTCGGTCACCTTTATCGACAGTGAAGAACATGGGGTGGAGCACTTCATCCGCTCCAACCGGCGGGTGGAAATTCCCTATGAAGACGACGACCTGCTGGTCTTTAATAAGCCGGCGGATATGCCCTGCCACCAATCCTGCGGACATGCCGCAGATACCTTGGCCAATGTCTTTGCCGCCCACTGCGACCAGCTCGGCTTGGACCTGATGTACCGCCCGCTCAACCGCCTGGACCGAGACACGAGCGGAGCAGTGCTGGTCGCAAAAAACCGCTTTGCCGCCGCCAAGGTGACCAACAACTTTCACAAGACCTATCAGGCCATCCTGTGCGGCTGTCCGCCCGAAAGGCAGGGACGGGTGGACGCACCGATCCGAAGGGAGTTCCCCGAGGAGATGCGCCGGATTGTCGCGCCGGACGGCCAGCGGGCGGTGACCAACTACCGCGTGCTGGCGCAGGGAGCGGGGATGAGTCTGGTGGATTTTGTGCTGGAGACCGGGCGCACCCACCAGATTCGGGTCCATATGGCCTATCTGGGCTGCCCGGTACTGGGGGATCGCCTCTATGGCCAAAAAAGTGAGCAGATCGCACGGCAGGCACTGCACTGCCGGCACATCGCCTTCCCTCAGCCGGTGACCGGGGAGGAAATCCAGGTGGATTGCCCCTTGCCTGAGGATATGCAGGCTTTGGTGGAGTTAGTGCGCGCGCAGTAGCAACAATTCCCGGACAGCCCCCTTTTTTCTGATTGCAGCGACGTGCAAAGAAGTGGGGAAC
>ENA-OYXB01000035-OYXB01000035.1-human-gut-metagenome-genome-assembly--contig:-NODE-35-length-38365-cov-9.702036_pt1 | contig 38365 bp, 39 predicted proteins | sample MGYA00244176_ERZ653409 | MGnify/ENA primary metagenome ERZ653409 (study PRJEB26926, sample SAMN06164912) | human gut metagenome | biome: ENVO:00009003; feature: ENVO:2100002; material: ENVO:00002003... | reverse complement strand
CCCGCGGATTTGTTGGTAATAGTTTTGAAGCGTGCTGTGGTATTTGATGCCGGTATCCGCATTGACCGAATTGAAAACGATATGCGAATGGATGTGCCCTTTATCGACGTGCGTTCCGATTACGGCTTCATATCCTCGCAGATGCTCTGCTGCAAAGCGTTTCGCAATTTCATGCGCCAGTTCCGGCGTGATCTCATCCGGCTTAAATGACTGGATAATATGATAGCATTGGCGTCCATCCGTTTTATAAAACCGCCGTTTTGTATTCATCATCTGCTGATACGCAAAACCGGGATCGCAGTTAAAATGATCGACAAGGACGCACTGATCGGTCTTATCCGGGTTTGTAATATATTGAATTGCCTGCGCAAGTCCGCCGTTGCGGTACAGGATTTTTGTGATTGCCATTTCTATTTTGAAAACCCATACATGAGTTCATAGACACGATCCAGCATCCGCAGGGCGCGAGTGACCTCGTCACGGCTGGCAAACCCGGCGTTCGCTTTTCGGGCAAGCTGGTTGATGTTGTTGCCGATCTGGTGGATTTCCGTGCGCAGCCTGCGAAGTTCTTCCGAGGGTGCGGCTTGGATGCTTTCTCCGAGGATCAGCCTGCGCAGGTAAGCAGACAGCGGCAGGCCGCTGGCTTGCAGCCCCTTTTCCAGCGCGGCGCGTTCGTCCTCATCCAGCCGGATATGCAGATTGTACTGATTCTTCCGCACGGCGCTCCTTTCTCCGCCCGCAGGCGGCATGTTGGGGTCAGGGTTCTCCCTGCAAGCTGCCTTTTGGTACCAAAAGGCGATGCTTGCGCTCTTGCCGCGAAGCGGCGAGAGCCTGACGCCCCGCCAAAAGTCGGGGCAAGAGAGGAGAGAGATTTCAATTTTCTTTTCCTTATAGATGCCTTCGCGCTGCTTCGGCCATTCAAATCGGTTTTTGAATGGCGTAGTCGCTACATTAGTCGCTATGGAATCCCGAAGGACTGGTTTCTGCCTTTTGTAGTCGCTACTATAGTCGCTACGCAGCGTTCAGTTCCGTCTCCAGCCGCTTTCTGGCAAGATCCGCGTACACATCCGTGACCTCGATGCCGGTTGCATCGTAACCCTCTTTGACTGCAGCCAGAACTGTCGTGCCGGAGCCTGCAAAGGGATCTAAAATATGACCACCCGGTTCCGTGATCTTGACAAGGTCCTGCATGAGCTGCAACGGCTTCTCGGTCAGGTGGATGCGGTTCTGCGGATTGCCGTATTTGAATACACCCGGCAAACACGGCACAGGGCGGCTGACCGGCATATCTCCGTTCGAGCCCCAAACGATATATTCTGCCTGCTGCCGGAAACGTCCTTTCTGCGGACGGGAGTTTCCCTTGTCCCACACAGCGATCCCGCGCCAGATCCAGCCTGCCCATTGGAGCGCATCGCTGGCGCAGGGAAGCTGCCGCCAGTCAATAAACATACAAACCGGCGCGCCGGGCTTGGCTGCACGTCTGGCAAGATACAGCCACTCTGCCGCCCAGCGGGTCCAAGACCGCTGATCTTTGGCGTCGCCGTCAAAATCGGGCGGTGCGTTGCCGCCCATGCTGGAATATTTCTTTGCGGTGGCTTTGGATTTCTCCGCCTGTGTGCGGCCACCGGACGCATACGGCGGATCTGTGATGACGGCGTCAAATGTGCTGGGAGGAAAGCTCTCCAGCACCGTAAGGCTGTCTCCGTGGATGATCTCCCATCTGGGCTTATCGCTCATGGGCATCCGCTCCCTTCATTTGTGTTTCTATACATTAAAAAAGCAGCAGGAGGTATTTCCCTACTGCTCAATTTAAAAGGCTTATACTGCTGACAGCTTCTTTAATATAGAGGCTGCCGTACCCAAATGTTTCCGATATTGCTTGCCTTCAGTATCAGTGGCGTATAAAAGTACCTTTGCATGCGGTTTAACTTTTGATAGTGTGTATTGCAAGTCAGTTTTTGAGTATGTCTCACTTTTGATTTCAGTTGGTGTTATTATTCCGGTCCCAGTAATTTCATCACGTATTTTAATTAGCTTTTGCGTTCTGTTATGTAAAGAACTATCTTTAACTAATATCCCCAAGTACACAAGATTAGCATTTCTAAATCCCACATTTGCCGCATTTACACACAATCCAACTACTTCACTATGCACTTCTCCTGTTAATTCATTCTTTGAAAAAGCTATTGATACGAATGACGAAATTTTAATTTTCTTTTTGAAAGGCAATAGCGCGGTTCTGACAGATACAACAATTGCCGTCAAGCTTAGTAATAATCCAACCATTGACAAAATCGCCGTAAGAAACCCATTGTTCAAATTACACCATTCAATTATTTTTTCCATTTTGTATCATCCTTTCCGATATTCTAATTTGATTTATTCTATCGGATTTATTCTATCCTCGAAAATATTATAAACATGTCTTTGCAATAATACAATCATCGATTAAATCATCAAATTACTTGAATCAACCATTTTTTATAATTGTACTAAGCTCGCTCGTCCTCCAGTTCCGCGCAAGCCATCCGCAGCTTCTCTGTCTTGTCCGTCTGCTCCCAAGCTGCCTGCGGGTGCATGAAGTGGCCGTTGTTGCAGACCTCTGTGAAGAATGGTTTGTCCAGATCCAGTGCGCGGATCATGCCAGCCGGAGTGAAATCAAAGACGCGGCGGACAGCTTCGGTCAGGAATGCGTCGTCATAGTATCCGCTCTCCTGCGTGTCGATTTCGACGGCAACCGGTTCGGTCTGCCCAATGGCATAGGCGAGGCTGACCGTACACACATCGGCAAGACCCGCCGCGACAATGTTCTTTGCCACATATCGTGCCATATATGCGCCGCTGCGGTCGACCTTCGTGCCGTCCTTGCCGGAAAGCGCACCGCCGCCGTGGGGTACAAGCCCGCCGTAGGTGTCGACCATCAGCTTACGGCCGGTGAGACCGGTATCTGCTTCAAAGCCGCCCAGCACAAATCTGCCGGATGGATTGATGAAGATTTTTGTATTCTCATCGATGCGCACGTCATGGCAGGCGCGGGCAATGACCAGCCTGCGGAGTTCCTCACGAAGCTCGTCAGGGTCTTTGTCTGCATCATGCTGGCAGGAGACCACAATGGTGTCCACGCGCTCCGGTACACCGAACGCATACTGCACAGAAACCTGCGCTTTTCCGTCTGGCCCCATTCCTGAAATCAGCTTTTCCTCCCGGCAGGTGGTAAGCAGGCTCGTGATACGGTTCGCCAGCACGACCGGCGCGGGCAGCAGCTCGACTGTTTCCCAACAGGCATAGCCGTACATGATGCCCTGATCGCCCGCGCCGAGCGTTTCGCCATCGACCGCGTCCGCAATATCGGGGCTTTGTGTATGCAGCCGCACCTCTACATGATAATTACAGTCATATCCAGCTCTTTGAACCGTTTGTCGCACAATGGTCTCCACGTCAGGGCTTGCCGTCGTGCGGAGTTCTCCGGCAACAAGAATTTTGCCCGCCGTCGCCAGCACTTCACAGGCAACGCGGGCATTGGGATCTTCTTTGAGACAGGCATCCAGAACATTGTCCGCAATCGTGTCGCAGAGCTTGTCCGGATGGCCTGCTGTGACAGACTCTGCCGTCAGGATGTATTTATCTTTCATGCGTCGATGTTCCTTTCTTCGGCTGATTGATCACCTTTCCATGCTGCATGACGAACAGCTTTTCGCGGGAATACAGGCGCGTATAGGTCTGTATCTGCTTGTCGTTCAAAGAACAAAATTTCTCGCCGCTGCCTTGGGCGAGGAAGAACGTGCCGTGGATGATGTCATACGGTACGCCATTGCGATTCCGCAGGAAGCGGTTTTCCGGCAGGCCGAGGAGTTTGGCTTCTTCATTGCACACCAGCAGGACATTCGGATCTTCAAACGGTTCGACGGCCTGAATGAAACCACCCACAATAGCCTGCATGCTCGCCAAGCTGCCGTCGATCTCCTTGACATACGGATCTTTGGTGGGTTCCACGACCAGAATACGCATGGGATCATCGCTCATAGTTATCCTTCTCCTTTCCGCGGCGGTTGTGATTGTAGTCGCCAATGTCTGTGATCGTCACATATTCCCCAATCAGGCACAGGGCTTCGCCGTAGCTGTGGCACTCGCCGCTGAAAATACGGTGGGTGAGTTCTTTCGCCTGATCCCGCAGACCAGCTTCGCGCAGCGTCCTCGCCGCAATGCCGACAAGGTTAAAAATATTGCCGTCCTGCCCAATGAGCGGGCAGGACGGCTTTTCAACGCCCAATTCAGATTTCTCTAAAAAACCACCCAGACGGTTCGGCACATAATCACTGAGCCATGTCCCGCCAATCGTTCCGTATGTGGTAAGTCTCCACATAGCGAGTTTGCCGACATCAAGATCAACACCTTCAAAGTCAAACAGCATGTTGGTGTGACCGTCGTACTCAAACAGAGATGCCCGTTCAAACCGGCTGCCATTGCGCAGGATTCCGGCATCCGTGAGCATTTCGTTGATCCCTTCCAACCATTCCTGCGGATCACCGCCGCAGCCTTGCAGGATCAGCCCTTCTCGGTCGCTCATTTTGCGAAGATCACCGGCCTGAATTCTCCGGATGGAGTTATCGTTCATAGCCGGTCTCCTTTCGCTGCGGCGGCTTGGTCTGCACTTTCTTTGGATACGGTTCAATGCCGCACTCTTTGAGGCAGTTCTTGAACGCATATTTGAGGCAGCCGACCGGAAGACCGTTCTGTTCGTAGCCCGTTTTGATACCGAGATAGTAGTCTCTCGGCGGCAGGGATGGCTTCAGGTGCAGTTCGGGGTTCATAATGTAGGCCATAACTGGGACGCGCTGCCCGTCAAACGTCCGCACCTCCAGCGTCTGCTTGATATACAGACGCGGATATCCTTCGTAGCGGTCGAGGGATGCTTCACATTTGTCAGTTAACTCCCACAAAAGGCCGTAGACACAAGCGCCTTCCTTGGGTTCGACTGTCGCAACGCCGCTGCCGCGAAATCGCAGGTCATAATTGTCCAGCACAGCCTGCCCGTAGACGCTCGCGTCCGGACAGCGGTAGCGCATCTGATCCAGATTGATATTGCTGCCGTAAGCAAAATACAGTGGTTTTTCCATCCTCATTCCTCCAACAGCTCCAGCGCGCCGATCTCCTGCAAAACATGAATGAGCGCGGCAGCACGTTCTCCCGTGCTGCTCTCCGGCAGCTCGCAGGGCTGCTCCGTCATGCGGCGGATCGTGTTCTGCATATAACGGATGTAGCCTTCCGTTCCGTCGAACGTGCCAGCATCAAAATGCAAGGCGCGGAGCTGGGTTAAAATTTCGATGGGTGTTCCCTCGTATGTAGATTCTTCAATACAGATTTTCATTCGGTCACCTCTCCTGTTCCTGCTGAGATATTCGGTTTTTGTGACTGCTTGCATAACAGTCTTTGTCGTAGCGCCAAGCGCGGTCGCCCTCCAGATTGGCAAGCAGATGGTCGCGCGTGTTCTTGAATTCATCGCCGTTCAGACCCATCCGCACGAGCCAGACACGGAACGTGAACAATTCATTGTCGCTTACCGTCTTGCGCATGACGCTGGTGCGCTGGGCGATGGCCTGCGCGGACATGGCAAGGCACAGATTGACGTAGGCTTTTGCGCGACCGGCGTGGAGGGTAGAATTAAAGCAGCGCCATTCAATGGTGCCGCGGTAAAAGACAGAGTGAAGATTCAGCGCGTAATAGCGCGTCCAGTTGTAATGCTCGTGCGCAGAAATGCAGCCTTCGTACCAGATGTTCTCCAACTGGGTAAGATCGGTCGTTGGTTCGTTGGACAGCCGCCTTGCCCGCTGCAGCATGGGTTCGCGCACACGCTGACACCAGCGGTTGACACGGGCTGGGTCCGTTTTCAGGGCTTTGAACAGCAGATCTTCCTTGGAATACATGATACTGAGCAGATTTTTGAGACTCTGGCGGTTATGATTGGAAGCATCCACATGGACGTGCATCCCGCAGGAGTCGTTGACTTTTCCGCCTGCCTGCCGGATACGGCGCACACACTCCTGGAATTTCTCCATTTCCTCATAGGTGAGCTTCGGCGTTACCATCTCCACGCGATATTCTGGATCGGTTGTTCTGCGATAGTGACCATCGTCATTCCACTCTGCGCGGATACTGCCATCGCTCATGATGCGCCACTGCTTGCCCTCCCGATCCGGTACATACCAGCTATCGTAATTATCATAGCTGCGCTGCGGCGTCGTTCCAAAATACGCGCCAAGCGCCTCTGCCGCTTCTGCTCGCGTGATGCCGGTCAGCTCGATTTCCACGCCGAAGCATTGATCTTTGATGCCAATCATCGCTGCTCACAGTCCTGAAGAAAGAACATATTTACTACATCGTAGGGCATACGTCACGTCCTTCCTCTTTATCATGTAGTTCCGCATCCGCTGCGCGGATGCGGCGGCCAATGGCTTCTATGACTGTTACTGTCACGCTGTTGCCTGCTTGCTTGTATGCTTGCGCATCGGAGTTGATGGCGAGGATCTTATCGATCTGATCCTCGCTGAAACCCTGCAAACGGAAACACTCCCGCGGCATCAGCCTGCGGACTCTGCCGCCGCGCAGGACAATGCCGTGTGTGTTCGCTGTGTCCACCGTATGGGCAACGCCCGCAAACACACGGCCGCGGCGCGTATTGCTGCCCGCGAAGCCGAGATCGATGGAATCGCCTTCATGCGCTTCCTTGTAGCCTTTCTTGGTTGCTTCCTTAATGTATAGAACACCGGAATTTTGCCCTTTGAAGTTGGTAAGGGAGCCGTCCTGCCGGGTATGCAAACATCTGGCATTTGCCGTGATCTTCGGATCGCCTTTCGTCAGATCTACAAAGTAGAGTCCTGACTGTCTGCTGGTGTCCTGTGTGCAGGCGATTCCGGCAGAATCATAGACTCGTTTGCTCAGCCGTCCATGGACGATCTGTACAAGAGCTTTTGCATCTGCTCCAAAGACAGGAAGTATTTTTCCGGCGCATCGGGGATCAAGATATCCGATAAGGAACAGCCGCCGTCTTGATTGCGGGACTCCAAAATGTTTGCTGTTAAGCACAATCCATTCGACATGATACCCCAGGTCATAAAGCGCGGAGAGGATGACACCAAACGTCCAGCCTCGGTCATGCGAAAGGAGCCCAGGCACGTTTTCAAGAAAAAGATACAGAGGCCTCTTCTCTTTAACCACTCTGGCCAGTTCAAAGAAGAGAGTGCCTCTTGCATCTTCAAATCCTTTTCTCCTGCCAGCTGTAGAAAATGCCTGGCAAGGGAAGCCTCCGCACAGGAGGTCAAAGTCGGGGAGTTCTTTGGGGTCAATGGTTCTTGCGTCGGGATAGTAGACTTCCTCCTTTCCGGGCGCGTGGATGGCGCGATAGCTGGTGTCTGCATATTTGTCGATTTCGCAATGCCCAATACACTGAAATCCGCCTGCCAAGTCCAAGCCTGCCCGGAAACCGCCGACGCCCGCGAACATATCAAAATATCGGATTATACGTTCAGCTTTCTTCACCTTCTTCCTGCAGCGCGCGCAAAAAGCCGAGAACGTCATCGTCGACGCTCCCGGCTGGCTGCGGCCGCGAAATTGTTTGTGGATGGGAACTGCTTTGCAGCTCCGTTTGGAGAATTGTTTTCAGGTCCAGCAGGAATTGCTCCCGCTGCGCCTGCTGGCACAGTGCCAGGCAAAGCCAGTTTGTGCGCTGCCCGGCAGGGATGGAGGACAAAATCTCCCACGCCTGCCGATGCAGCGGATTGTCCAGAAACAGCGTCGTACCAAAACGGGCCGTTTGCGGCTTATCCTGCATGGCCTGCTACCTGCGATGCCAGCCGCTCGTATGCCTGCGCGTTTAATTTGTCATCGTCCAAAATGACAGGATGCAGAACACTGCCCTGCGGCAGGTATCGTTTCATAAGTCCGGCCCCACCGCCGAGGAACACGACCGGCATAGCGCGGCAGTCCAGACCAGCTTCGGCAATGGCAGAGAGAATGCGTCTGGCATAAAGACCAGCTTCGCGCTGGATGATGGCTTTCACACGGTCATCCATACTGTCCGGGATGCCGCGCAGAACATTTTCAATCTGCACACTGGTGAGCGATAAATTCAGGCTCCGGCGCACCTGCTCCGCGATCTCATCCAGACAACGGATCATGCCAAGCTCCAAGCTGCGGCAAGAAGCTGCGTGCGGGATGCGGTTGTCCAGCCGCATAATATCCACGGTCCACCCGCCAATGTCCGCAAGGATCACGGACGGTTCATTCAGCAGATCGCTGTGCTGGAGGATGGCCGCATATCCCTGCGGGAACAGCTTCACATCCTGTACAGAAGTTTCATACGAAATTCCTTCATACGAAAAAGAGACCGGTTTGCCCTCGCGCAGCAGATATGCCCGGAATGCTTTCTTTTCCCGGCCGAAGCTCGTCAGCGGCAAGCCAGCCGCAAGGATCACCGACGTTGCGGTCGGTGCATTCCGGTACGCGATTTCTTTGGCGATGGCCGCCAGCGTCAACAGATAGTAATTCTCATCTGCTGTCTTATCCTTCTGGAGCGGTTGCCGTCCGCTGCCAACAACATAGTATTTTCCATCATAACAGAGGACGTTTTTCTGCGTGTACGGTTCATGTTCGTATTCTGCCAAGCCGGAGGGAAACGAACAATGCGCGGTTTTCATGGCCGCGTAGCCATGATCCACGCCAATGGTAATGGGTTCTGTCATCGTTCTTCCACCTTTCCTTTCTCTTTTTGCCTGTTCATATCCTTCTGCGGTGCACGTTCCTCTGGGAGCAGTTTCCCAAAGCCCAGCTTACGCAGCGTCTTTTCATACAGCTTTTTCTCAAACGCCAGATACTCTGGAGATGTGTAATCGGTATGAAGCGAAACAGCTTCTTCATAGCACGGCGCGACGATCTCATACTCCACAGAGCCGAAACGGTCCGCGGTCAGGTATCGCAGCATCCCATAACCGTCCATTTCCTCGAATTTCCCCATATTATCTTCCGTGGCAAACTCCGTGCTGATATGAAAGCGCGTCAACTCAGCAGCGCTCCTATAAAGCACAAATCCGCCCGGATCAAGATACGGCGCAACCGTCTTATAGAACCGCCGACAGTGTTCCCGGCTGTTCAGCCGCGGGACCAGCTTTGCAAGGGCTGTTTCCAGCGCTTTGTTCTTTTGGGACAACTGCCTGTTACCGATTTGCAGATTGTTATACGCAATGGAGAGCTGAACCGCCGTGCGCTCTTGGGACGCTTGCTGCTCGCGCATGGCCTCATATTGGATCTTCAGCGCCGGATATTCTCGGATCGCAGTCAGCATTTCAGATAATCTCATCTGCGCTTCCTCCGATACCGTGAAAACCGCTGCAGCACCTGCAAACGATTGTCAATCTTACATGACGCCTGATCAACCGCTTCCATGTCCTTATCCAGCTTCTTGTGGATGTGTTCCAGCGCGTCGCGGTCATTGCAGCAGTCCACCAGAACGTAGGTGCTGCCGGTGGAGAACACCTCGCGCCTGCCGTATGGGTCGCGTAGGCTGGCAATAAGCCGCTGGCCGACCTTCTTCCGGTATGCGATCTGTAATGCTTCCGGTTCTCCGCAGACACCGTACCGCTTCAAGATCTGTGCGACCTCGTCGGAGGAGATCTGCTGGTGTGTCATCAGCTTCTCCAGGATCTCTGCGGCGGCATCCTCCGGAACGCCGGAATAGCCGGAATATCCATCTAAATATGCCATCATGTTTGGAACTCCTTTCTGCGCGCAAACGGCCATCCCGCAATGGGATGGCCGCTTTGTTTGTTACGCTGCCGCAGGAAGCTCCGCAGCATCGTCCAGTTCTTTCCGGGGCGAGAGGAATTCCACCTCGGTCGCTTTGAGCAGGAAACCGGGCTGCCGCTCCGGTTCCTCGGCAAAGGTGATCGTTTCAAAATCACCGCTGGCCGCAATCTTGCAGCCCTTTCTGGCAAACTCCGCGCAGCGTTCTGCGAGCACGCCGCGCACCTTGATCGAGATAAAATCGGTCAGTTTTTCTCCATCCGGAGATTTGTAGCGGCGATCCGAGGCAATACGCATGATGGCGTAGGGCTTGCCGGTTTCTTCGTTGGTCTTGAGGACGGGATCTCCCGTCAGGTTGCCGATGGCAATCATTTTAAGCATATTGATGCCCTTCTTTCTTTGTAATTACGCCCATTCGACGACGAACAGGACGCAGAGGATATTGGCGTTTGTGACCGGCTGAGACAGGGCGCTGACAACTGCGTCATAGGTGAGCGTCAGGCTATCTTCCTCGGCAATCTGCCACGGGGTAGTGAGTTCAAACTGCTCCGTGCTGCCGGTTTTACTAGTCTGTGCGCTGTTGATCTTGAAGCCAATCTGGTTGCTGTCCACCTTGGCGTGGGACATATCCGAAGCATACGGCACCAGTGTCCAGCCATTTTCTGCCGTCAGGGTCACGGAGGACACCTGCACAGCGGCTGTGGAGTGGTTGACGATCTCCGCATTGGAGACGTAGACCTTTCCATTCTGATCGACCGTCACCGGCAGCACAGCCGGAACAATGACAGAGAACACGGTTGCTTCTTCCCAATGCGCATAGTAGGTGGTAGAAGCTACCTCTTTGAATACGGTGTTGCCATCTACCTGCGTGCCGCCGGTTTCCTGCGTAAACCAGCCGAGGAACGCATAGCCCTTGCGGGCAGGTTCGGCGGGCAGGTTCAGCGTTTCGCCGTAGGTCTGGTTGGTAGTTTCCGTTTTGCCGATACCAAGATCCCATGTGATCTTATATTCTGCCGGGGTAAACTGCGCGTAGAACGTCCGCGCGGCTGTGATCGTGACCGTGCTGTACAGCGCGCCGCCTGCCTTTTCTGTGTACCAGCCGGAGAACGTGTGACCTGCCTTGACCGGCGTGTAACCGGGAGCAACGGCGGTCTGGTTGGGCGCGACGGAGGTCATCACGCTGTTCTTGCCGCCGACGCTGCCGCCGTTGGACAAGGCGTCCCACGTCACGATCAGCGCGACATTCGCGCCGCAATCGTCGCAGACACCATCCGCATTGGAATCCCGATGGTCGCCATACTCATAGTCCGAATCGCTGCAGGCCGAACAGGTCTTTGTTCTGCGATGCTGCGTTTTGTCGTATTTTGACCAGTTCCCGTAGGAATAACTGTGATTGGCATAGTCATAGTCTGTCGCGCCGCAGCCGGAGCAGGTTTTCGAGCGACGGTGCTGGGTATCAGAATACTTGCTCCATGAGCCTGTGGAATAGGAATGCGAACCGTAATCCGTAGTGCTATATCCGCAGGTGCGGCAGGACACCGTCCGGCTGTGCTGACTGGAGGAATCGTTGCTCCAGCTCCCGTAGCTCAGACTGTGCGAAGCATAGTCATAGCTGGATGCGCCGCAGTTCCGGCAATAGGCTTCGCGCCGGTGCTGACTGCTGGAATATTCCTCCCAAGAGCCGTAGCTATAACTATGGCCGCTCGCATAGATGGTTTCACTTTTGGTCTGACCGCAAGCACAGGAGTACGAACGGTAACCGTTGCTGGTGCAGGTTGCGTCGCTTTGGTAGTCCAGCACCCATGTATGGCTGCCGCAGGAAGGGCAGGTCCAGGACCCATAGCTGCCGTCGCCGTGCTCCTTGTAAACGTAAGTGCCAAGATTTTTTACATAATGGCACTTATAACACTCGTAGTACTCCTGATGACCTCTGGATGTATGCGTCTGCTCGACGTAGGTGCCTTGCAAAGAATACTGCTTACAGCTTGGGCAGGTGCCGACAATGCCGGTGGACGCACGGGTAGAAACTTGTGCAGGCGCTTTCTTGATGCCGCCTGCGGTGGCGGCATCTGCGTTCTGATACACACCGTAAAGATCGTGGAAATATCGGTTGCTTCGATTGGATGCTATCCAGTCATAATCGTGGAAAGGCACAGAAGAATCCGGGTATCCAATGATGTACGCAACATAGAGCGTATCGCCGTTGTCGGTTTCACGCCAGAATGCACCTTCTCCGATGCTGTCCAGCGTATGCTCTCCGTAATAAATGGACAGCTTCGTCAGCAGTGGGCAGTTATAAAAGGCGTGCCTGCCGATGACTGGCGTGGTGCTGGGGATCTCGGCAGTCGTGAGATTGGTACAGTCCTCGAACCAGTAAGCGAGATCGGAGATCGCCAGACTCTCCATGCCGTCGAACCAAACCTGCGTGATCTGGCCGCGGTATTCTGCCCACGGTTGGTCGTCTTTGCTTGTAAAGGCGCTGCAGTCCCCGCTGCCGGAGATGGTCAGCCAGCCCTTACCGTCCAATTCCCATGTGATCTTGCTGTCCGGGATCGTGCCGCTGACGACAGCATCATCTGCCGCAAATGCCGAGATACTGAGCGAAAGGAGCATGCAGAGGGCAAGCAGGATTGCTGTGAGTTTTCTTGTTTTCATAGCGGTTCCTCCCTCCTTTACGAATTGCCGGTTGCAGGCGCGATGGTGAAGATCAGCGTCGCGGCGTTCACTTTCTCCACTTTTTCAGCTGCCGCGACCTTCGCCGTGTATGCGATCCGCAGGTTTTTCCCTGCGTCAATGACCGGGAACGCGCCGTCAGCCAACGTCAGCTTGCCTTCCTTGACCGTTTTGCAGCCGTTGATGCTGAACGCGATCTTTCCGGCTTCGCTGCCGAAGTTCTCAAAATCGCCAATGGCAAACGCGCCGGGCTGCACATCGACGGCCACGACCTGCACTGCACCGCTCTGTGCGCGGTTTTCAATGACGGCGTTGGAGGCCGTTACAACATAGCCGTCCAAAACCGTGACCGGCAGGCATGCGGGAACGCTGACAGAGATAGGCGAAACAGAATTCACAACCGTCAGCACTACCGGAACGCTGGCCTGCGCGGTTTCTGCGGCAAAGGCAGAAACCGACAGCGAGCAGAGCATCAGAACAGCCAACAGGAGAGAAAACAGTTTCTTTGTTCTCATTTTGACATTACCTCCTTCGGCCACAGGTACGCAGCATGCAGGGCAGTCTTGACCTCCAGTGTGCCGACCGTCTTGCCATCACGGGTGGCCGTGATCGTCGCGGTGCAGGCGGCGTTGCCGTATTCCGGCGCTTCTTTCAGCGTGATGGAACTGACCGACGCGCCCGCTGCAAGGGTGATGGGATCTGCGATGAGGCTGCCGTCGGAATCTCTGCGGATCTCGATGGTATAGCTGTCCGTCTTGCTGTTGTTCTTCAATACGGCAGATACCGTCTGCTCTCCGACGATGGCATACAGATGCGCGGGGATCTCTGCCTGAATGAGATTCTCGTCTACCATCTTATTGAGGTCGCGCTGCGCGTTCAGCAGATCGTCCATCGCGTAAAATACAATCTCTGTTTCCGGGAATTTGCCTGCGCGCTCTGTGATGCGGGTTTTGATTTTGTCGTAGACCAGCAGTGTAGATTCGCGGTCAAAAATGACCTTGACCGGCCCGTCCACACGGCAGGCAACGACTTCGGCCGCTGTTGTGCCGTCATTGCAGTAAATCGCCGCTGTGCCGCCGCCCCACACGACAAGGCGGCCGGAGATTTTTACGTTGGACAGCGTGACCTTGCCGTCTGCGACGCCGTTGCCGATGATGAGATCGCCGTCAATGAACATGTCCTTCAATTCAACGTCCTTGGTACGGACGAGCAGATTGCCCTTGTAGTCCTTCGTATAGCTGCCGCTCTTGGTGATATAGGACTGGATGATGTTGAAATAGAGCTGCGCAAATTCTGCTCTTGTGATGTTGGCCTGCGGGACAAGCCCCTGCGTGCGGCCATGCACATAACCGGCTGCGACCATTGCTTTCATGTACGGCAGCGCCCATTTGGACACTTCCTTGGCATCCGCAAACTTGGACAGATCCGTCTTGGCGTAATCGTCAAGATCAAGCTGCAAAGCTCGTGCGACGACCGCAATGGCTTCCTGACGGGTGATTGCCCGATCCGGCTGCATGCTGGTGGAGGAGACACCGTTATACGTCCCCATCTGGACGGCGAGGGCTACATCTTTGTAGTACCACTTGGATTTTGCAACGTCTTTGTATGCGGAAATGTCTGCCGCTTTATAACAACCAAAAGACCGATTCGTAATGGCGGCCATTTCTGCACGGGTCAGCAATCCGTTGGGATCAAGCTGCGTCTTGGATTTGCCGTAAAGCAAGCCGTTATCTACAGCCGCAGACACGGCTTCGGCATACCACGCTTTCGTGTCCACATCCTTGAAATCCGAAATGCTCGCCGCGGATGCGGAAACGGCGAGAGACAGGCAGGTCACGACAGCCAGAAACAGTGCAAGAATTCGTTTTGTTTTCAAAGTGAATCCCTCCTACAAGATAAAAGCTGCCGGGGGAAGCAGGTTCCCCCGGCGAGAGACACGATGCGGCTTAGACCGCATCCCAGCAGATCACGAACAGGACGGATGCGACGGAAGCGTTGACGACAGCTTCGGAGACCGGGCTGACGATGGCGTCATAGCTGACCGCGATGGAGTTTGCAGTCTGGTCGCCGTTACCGGACATATAGCAGCCTTCGATGGCACTGTCGATGAGAGTCTGGGAAGCTGCATTCTCCGCATCGGTGAGCTGCTCCGCGCCGCCTCCCAGCGCGAGCTTGAAGCCGATCATGTTGCTGTCCACCTTGACCTTGGCAAGGCTGTCCTTGCTGCCGAACGCGGTCAGCTTCCAGCCGGTACCGGCTTCGACCTTGACGTTGTCAACCTTGACCGCGCCAAAGGAATTGTTGGTGATGCGGATATCCGTGGCCGTCGTGACCGTGCCGTCCGTGCCGACTGCAATGGGGAGGATGGTCGGGATCACAACATTCATCTTTGTGGCAGCGGGATCACCGTCAAGGGTGCCGTCCGAGGTGGAAGACAGGCTGACGCTGGAGGTGCCGGTGCCGCCGGAGACATCCACCGTGGTGGGTTCGGCAGCGGATGCGCCAATGGCGAGACTTGCCATCAGGCAGACGGCGAGGAGCAGGGATACGAGTTTCTTCATGTTCTTCATAGTGAGTTCTCCTTTTTCGTTTTGTTAGTTTTGGATGGTAATATGGATGATGGCCCCGGCAACACCAAGCGTTGCGCCGGAGTCAGGATCTAAGTTGGAAAAGTAGGCGGTACATTCGTACTCGCCTGCGGGCAGCTCCACGTCGAGCTTTGCGCGCTCGATCTTACTGCCGACCGCAATGGCTTTGGACTCGTAGATCTTTTCGCCCGTGTCATTGCGATAGAACTCCACCTTCTGTGGATAGAGATTGTTCAGCTCATTGACCAGCATGACGTTGCCTTCACTTTTGCCGTCCTTGAAATACGGCGCGGTGTTGCAGCTGATGTTGATCATGCCAGCCTGCACCTTGTCATTGAGCCGCTGCTCGATTTCCTCCTGCGAGAGCGTCTCCCAGCCGCCTTCAATGGCGGAGTCGTCGTAGACAATGCCGCTCTGCGCGGCAGGCTCTTTTGGTTCGTCGTTTCTGACGGCGAATGTGACAATCACGGCAATGACTACCAGAATGGCAAGTGCAATGAGACTGATGTGAATGGGACTGAGTTTCATTTTCCGTTTGTACATGGTTGATCTCCTTTTCGTTTTTACATGATGCTTTTAGGCTGCGGCTTCAAAATAGCTCTGCGGCTTGACCGCGCAGAGAAATTGTCGGATATCGGATACCTCTGTCAAGATCGGCATTTCAGGCAGCGCGTTCAGAACATCCTGCCGGTAGCGGCCTCTGGCGCTGCAACGCTCATCTAAGATGGCGACCACGCAGGTGTCCGTTTCCGTGCGGATGGCGCGTCCAAAGCCCTGCTTGAGCTTGATCTGCATTTCCGGCACGATGACGCTCCGAATGAAATCATGCAGAGCAGGATAGTTTTTCTTTTCATGCTCGTGGATGGCGTCCGGGAATGCAAACGGCAGCCGGGGAATGATGAGCAGCGACACGCAGTCGCCGGGGAAGTCCATGCCTTCCCACGCAGCGCCGGTTGCCAAGAGGACGGCTCCGGGGGTGCTCTTGAATTGCCGCAGGATCTGCGGGTGGTTCCTGCGCAGTGAGAAAATGGGGACTCTTGCTGTAGCCAGCCGCTCGTTGACAGCGGATAAATCTGCGTATGAGGTAAAGAGCACAAGCGCATGACCATTTGCTGTATATAGAAGCCGCAAAATTTCTGCTGCGATCTCATCGTAATACCGCTCGGAGCTGAGACGCACGGAATATCGGGGAAAGAACAACCGGCAGTTGTCTGCATAATTGAACGGCGAGACAGCAACGGATTCCATAACTCGCGGATTGCAGCATAGCCCGCATTCGTCCTGAAACCGGCGAAAGCTGCTGCCAATGGCAAGCGTTCCGGAGGTAAGTAGGAGTGGGATCTGTTTGCTCCAGACCGTGTGCTGCATTCTGGATGTGATGTCTGCCGGGACACTGCACAGCATGAGCTTGCCGTCGTCATCCTCTGCGGTGTAGCGGATGGCGTCTGTCTTGGGGCGAAGAAACAGCACGACTTTATCGGTGAGCTGCTCCAGTGCCCGCTTTGTGGCAGGTTCCAGAAACGTGGACAGCTTCCTGCCGATCAAAAACAGCGTAGAAAGGACTCTGCTGAGATCATCATGGAGCAGCTCAAAAGGGTACTCCGGCGACAGCTCTGCCATCTTTTGCAGAAGCATAGAAGAAGCCGAAAACAGCCGGTCTGCTGCCAGCGCGTATCCGTCCTGCTTCAGCCGGACGACCGCGCTGCGGATCTCTCTGGCCACTAAGGTCGTTCCAAACATTTCCCGTGCCGTTTCCGGCAGCTTGTGTGCTTCATCCACAATGACCGTGCAGGCGTCTGGGAGGATGGGCTTCAAGCCGTTTTCCCGGTGCATACAGTCTGCCAGCCAGAGGTTCTGGTTGCAGATCTGGAACAAATACCGTTTTTGCCCGCACTCGGTCAGGTGCCGGCGATAGCGGCAGTCCGGGTGTTTGCAGTCACAAAACTGCGGAACGCAGACGCGCTCACGGTCAAAGCTGCTGAGTTTCTGTGTTTCATCCAGATCAAAGATCCCGTACAGCGAACACAGTTCATGCTTCTGCGTTGGATTTTTGTTTGCCGGACGCTGCTGCAGGTGCTGACGCAGCCGCTCGTCACAGACATAATGACTCTTGCCCTTGCGCAAGGCGGCAAGAATGGGTGTTGTGATATGCGGATCGTCCGACAGCGCATCCGACAGGAACGGCAGATACTCCCGCACAATGGCGTTCTGGAGCGCGATACTGGAGGTTGCAATGATGACCGGCTGGAACGGAAGCCCGTCTACCAATCTGCTGTGGCTGTACACAATGGCAGCGGTCAGGTAGGCATACGTCTTGCCAATGCCGGTCCCGGCGTCGCTCAGTGCGATGCGGTTTTCAAACATGGCGTCCAGCATGGTGTGGCTGAGACGGATCTGCTCCGGCCTCTCTGTCATGCCGTGCGCGGGGAGAATGGTTTTGAAGATGTGGTCGAGTTCGGTATGTGCGTTTTTTCTGGTAAGTTCGTTGATCATGATTCTTTCATCCTATCTTGAAAAGTTTGTTCCGCCGTATTTGCAGCTCGCACCCCGGCGATGGGGAACAGCGCAGACAGAGCCTGGCAGCTCTCACAGCCTGTAACTGGGGTCTTTACTGCTTTCAACCCCAGCGCATGGCAGCCTGTCTTACGTGCAGGCTAGACGTTGTGTGTCCAAACAGGTTGGGCGGCATGATGCAGCCTGCCAAGGCTGCCCACGGCGCGTTTCTCGCTCGCCGGAAGCTCGCTGCTTCCGGGTCGTCGCGCGCGCCGTGCGCGTTTCCCAACCTGCGGTGTGATCCGCGTTGCTGGTATTCACTTTTCAAGGTTCAGTGAGGGGGGAATCCCCTCATGTGGTAGCCGATAAAACGACATGAATTATGCGTGTTTCAAAAAATTTTTTAAGAATTTTTTCTTTGCTTCAAGACGTCTACAAATCGTACTCTGATTGAGTCCCATGATTTTTGCAATTTCGGTCTGCGTATATTCCTCAAACACAAATAAAGTAATCAACTCAATTTCTTCGATCGACAACGATTTCATTGCTTTTGCAAGATCTGGATTATCGATACTTTCAATCCATCCATATCGATCATTTGCAAAAGGTTTCTCAGCTTCAATAGAAAGCTGTGTAAGATACTTTTCAAAAAGCGGCGACTTATCATCGCTGCTCTCATCCAAAACACATTCTGGAAATTGTTGTGTATGCTCGGCAAATCTGCGTCTACTGTTAAATGTCTCAAGATCAAATTGATACATTTGTTCAATCTGTTCGTTTGTCATACCTGCGATACGATATTCTTCTGCGAGACGTTTCTGTTCCTCATCGAATCTTTTTCTTTCAAAGCCATTGATCCATGCCATTTTTGTAATCTCCTTTTTTCGTTTCTTGAGCAAAAAAGAAACGAGGAGATTACGGATACTTTGCTATGCTCTCAGTCCATCTGCGCATGTATGCCCTTTCCGCTATTCAGCGAAAGGGGCATAAACGCAAAAAAGAAGCCCTACGGAAAGCTGAACAGCTTACCGTAAGGCTCCGAACGCGGCGTTCCCACATTCTAAGATGGGCGGGTGGTGCGCTTGACTGGTATCATAGTATTTGGTTTTTGAATTGCAGTTTAGATGATTACTTCAACCGGGCAGATTGCGATCCCGATTTGCTGCCCGCACTTCGGGCATTTGGAGAACCATTGCGCGCGGTCTGCCTGTTCCGGGCGGAACAGGCGCAGGCTGCGAAGGTCTGTATGCTCGGCGGCGTTGAGAAGCCGTCCTCTTTGGCAGATCGGGCATCTGATCGCCCGATCCGTTTTCACTGCATAATTTACTGCCGTGTTCATGTGTCCCTCTCTTTCTTTTCGAGTTCCGTGTGTGACTTCAGATTCTGTTTGCAAACAATCCCGTGCCGGAACAGCTCTGTCTGGAGAGGCTTCGACAGACACGCCCAAGGAGTGGAGGCGCGTGTTCCAGAGGTTATGGGATTGACGATGGTTTTATTATATAGACGCTATAAAGAACCGTCAATGACGCATTTGTAAACACGCGAGAACATTTCGCTGACAAGCATACCAGCGACGGCTATAATGAGAACATCCCAAATTGGAGGAATACATCATGACAACAGGAATGAAACACTTGGCTGCGTATCAGGCAAATCTGCCAGACTACAATGCGGCAAAAGACCGTGAGTGCAATTATATTGGCAACCAGATTCGTGCTGCGCGAAAAAGCATGAAATTGAGCTTGGAGCAGCTCAGTCAGAGCTTAATGGGATATGGCGTGGACATTGGGCGCGTTGCGGTGAACAAGTGGGAAAAGGGTATATCGATTCCAAGTGCGTATCAGCTTCTGGCCGTCTGTGCTGCGCTGCATCTGGAGGATGGCTTTGATTATTTTGTGAGCAATACAAAACGCCCCCTGCTGAACGCAGAGGGGCGTCGAAAAGTGAAAGAGTATCGGGAGGATCTGATTGCATCCGGGAAGTATCGGGAGACGCCGCCGATGCTGGAGATCCGCTATCTGGACATGCCGGTCAGTGACCTGCCGGTATCCGCTGGTACAGGCGCGTTTCTGGACGAGGGAAACTTCGAAATGGTCAGCTTTCCGGAGAGCAGCATCCCAGATGGTGCAGAGTTCGGGGTTCGCGTATCCGGCGACAGCATGGAACCAGTCTATCATGACGGTCAGATCGTCTGGGTGCAGCAGTGTGAGACACTCTGTACCGGCGAAGTTGGTGTCATGATCTACGATGGACAAGGCTATATCAAGGCATACGCCGAACAGGAACCGGACGATCCAGAAGCCTACCTTGGCAGTGACGGCGTGCGGCGGATGCAGCCGGTTATGGTGTCTTATAATAAAGCATATGCACCGAAGCCAGCGTCACCGGAGCTGGAGTTCCGAATTGTGGGGCGAGTCTTATAAGTCCTGTTTATTGGACAACGTTTGCGATATGATACTATCATCAAAAGTTTATCCTGCTTTTTTTTGATAGGAGTGAAAGGACATTGAATACGCACGCACGATTGGATGAATTATTACATGAGAGAAACATGACATCATATCAGCTATGTCAAAGCAGAAACATCCCCTACACGACGCTTCGCGTCTCTCGCTGCAGAGGCAGCCAGCTTTCTGTAGATACCATTGAGCAAATTTGCAGGGTGCTTGGAATCTCGATGGCCGAGTTCTTTACAACTTGCCGCAAAAGCAATTCAGCAAATGAAAGTATGAGGTAAGCTGTTCTTCAATAATGCGGATAAAAAGTCTTTGGACCACACTTATATGGGGGAACAGTGTGCTTTTTTACAGCTATTTGTTTGAAACACTCATTAACTTAGTTTCATAACAGGAACACCGCAAGATGATACATAAGATTCATCTTGCGGTGTTTCCTTTTATGGAAAGGGGAAAATAACGCAGTTAGGTGCGCACTTGTATACTATATTAAACTCGTACTTTTACTACGCACTTTCTTGTCGCAACGGGGATGCCGTCGACAGCGTGATTGGGCGCATGGGCATCATGTGGCCATAGAATAATAAAGCGATTATCGCCCAAAGACAAATACTCATATTTTCCAGTGTAAAACCAGATGTCACGCTCGGGATGTGCCTCAACTTCCGTTAAAGTTTCTCGCTGTGCAACCCCGATCAATTCGTGCCCTTCAATAAGATATTGAATGTCAAGGTATGTGTTATGAGCTTCTGCATTTGGTGTATTTTGCACGGTCATTCCGTGTGAGATATTTGCAAAAACATCATTGCCATCAATTTCATAACGGCCATCGGGTATCGTCGAAAAATCTGAGTTTACAAGAAAATCAAGTGCCTTTTGCAATCGCGCACTGATGCCATAATATAGATGACTGTTTGTAAGTGTATCATAAATCATAAAGTAAGACCTCGTTTATTTTAATAAAAACTGAAAACAATTTTCATTTAATATGATAATTGAAATTACTTATCTATGTAGTGTAGCATATAGATATGGAAATTGTCCTTGAGCAGGAAAGGTTGTTTTAAGGCAATATAACAACGAAATGGAGTAAGCATATGAATATTTTGAGCGAAATGAGTAGCATCTACTATGAGCTTACAATTTCTGAAAAGAGAATTGCCGAATATATTTTGGAACATACAGACGAAGTGCAAATGATGTCAATTAGCGAACTTGCGGAAGTCTGTCATGTTGGCGAAGCTACAATTACTCGTTTTTGCAAGCGTTTCCACTCACGTGGATATACCGCATTAAAAATTGAGCTTGTAAAATTGAGCAACCCGAGCTATGAGCCTTTTTCAGATAGACCGACATCTGAAACCACGACAACAACACCCACGAAACACCAAAATATAAGTGGAATATTATACAGTGAATACTCTTCCGCACTGAAACAAACTGCTGAATTGCTGAAAAAAGAGCACGTGATCCGCGCAGTAGAGGCGCTCAGTCAGGCAGAAATAGTCTACTGCATGGGTCAAGGTGGTTCTATGCTAATGGCAGAGGAAACAGCACATCTGTTTTCTTCCGTGAGTTCCAAGTTCTTTAGCATATATGATTCTCATTTACAGGTTTCAGCAGCAGCAACCATGACAGCTAAGGATGTATTATTCTTCATTTCTTATTCTGGATCAACGACTGAAATGGAGGATATTTTATCTCAAGCAAAGCAGAATGGTGCAACAATTATTATGCTGACAAGATTTTGCAAATCTCCTGGGGCGGAAAAATCGGATATTGTGCTGCAGTGCGGTTCAAACGAATCACCTCTGCAGCAAGGCTCGGTTGCCGCAAAGATTGCACAGTTTTATGTTCTGGATATTCTGTATCATGAGTATTGCAATAAAAACCCAGAAATATCTGAACAGAACAAAGAAAAAATTATGCGGGCATTAGCGAACCGCCATCAATAAGTGATTCAGGCATATAAATGCAGCCACGCAGAAAAGAGAACCATACTTTCGCGAGAATGTGTGTGTACCACATTCTTTGAAAACGTGTATTGCTTTGTACAATCAAGTTCAGAGAAAAGATGCTCTATCGTTTTTGGCGGGCAAGTGTTATCCAAACCACCAGCGGAAAGCATGACTGGAACATTGATACGGTGTGCGTGAGAAAGAGTATCAACATAACCAAGTTGATTCCAAAACAGTGTGTGGTCGGTTTCTTCATAGGCTGGTTTTAGAATACTGTATGCCGGCCCTTCTAATTCAGTAGCCGGGAAATCGGTTAAAAAGGGAAGATCGGCACAAACACATCTGACTTTTCCGCCGAGAATTGAGGCAAGCAACAGGGAGCCGCCGCCACCTTGACTTGTTCCGAATAGGGACATCTGTGGAAGCACACCCGGCTGCTGTAATGCCCATCGAATTGCTAAAAGGCAATCCGAGAGCCAATCTGCATATCCACCCTTAAGTCCCCGGGCGGTACGGTCAAGAACCGGCCAGTTCCCATCTGGGAGTTGCATTTCAGGATGGATTTGATTTGGTTCAGCATATCCTAACGGAGAGATATGTAAAATATGAAATCCCTGATCGGCCAGTTGCGGATGCATACTAATAGACGAACCGTAACCCGGAAGATTGATTAGTAAGGGGGCTGGAGTTCGGATTGCGGGCTGCCAATAGCCATAAAATGTTTGGCGATTGTCACTTGCCGTAAATTTGACATATTTATTTACCAACGTGTTGGGGGAATTCCCAAAAGGAACAGTGATTGGACAATAATCCACAAATTCTGCATGAATCGCAACAGTCTCTGACTGCCTTAAGAGTTGCTCTGCCCACTGATCAACTTCTTCGTGGCTGGGATAAGCCTTACGCGCTTCCTGCAACATGACCGTCTGTAAATCCACGAGGTAGACCTCCTAAATTCTTTTTTATTCATCCTAGCAGATTTTTAGGAAACTTTAAAGTAATACATACATCATTACTAGCATTTTTCAACCATAAATAAGATGTTATTGACAAGTTTGGAGGAATAACGATGCAGACAACAATTCCACAATCATTGTATTCAGCAATGCGATTCAACTTCTTATATGTTGATAAGTATACCTTTCACTCTGGATGGTTTTTCCCGGAAGATTATATCCCCTATTGTTTGCTCCGCTTTATTACCAGAGGCGAAGCTGTATTTAAAATCAACTCAGAGGAGATCGCAGTACACAAAAATGAGATCGTTTACATACCGGAAGGAGCGGTTATGTCGTGCTGGGCGCTGAGCGATAATGTTGAGTTTTATTCTATTCGTTTCTGTGTTACTGCGCGATTAAACGACAGCGATTTTCTCGGTGAATATTTTCATATCCCAACTGTTACGAAAAATGTACAGGAAAATGTTTTGACGTATTTTCAAGAAATCTATCAAAGCGCAACGAGTCAAAATCCGAGCAGACTGTTTCGGATTCGAGGAAATCTAGAATTGATCATTGCCTATTTAACACAATGCGCCAATGCAGAATGTGAAGGAGACGGCAGTTCACATGATCGTGAATTGCCAGATGTGCATAGTCTCGAGGCGATTCGCAGAAGAAATGCTAAGACACAGAACATCAATCGCGATCCCCGGATTCAAATTGTTGTAGACTACTTAACACCGCACCTTAATGAGCAATTTACAATACAATCTCTCAGCGAAATGGCGCAAGTCAGTCAAACATCATTCCGAAGACTATTTAAAGCGCATACCGGGAAATCACCAAGCGATTATATTCGAGAATTACGCATGACGTCCGCTGCAAGAATGTTATTGACAAGCAATCGGGAAGTTGCAGAAATTGGATATCGGGTCGGATTCAGCGACGCAAACTATTTTTCCCGCACCTTCCGGCAAGTATTTGGAGTTTCACCGCATCAATACCGCCGGATCTCACGCGGACAGGCGGTTCGTGCAGGGAAAGAATCACCCAAATTATGAGCGAATAATGCTATGATTGGTCATTTCATCCTCTACACAAAATGAAAATAATTTTCTATAATGAAGCCATAGCAATACCACCAAAAAAACATTGAGCAGAAAGGGAAAAATTATGAAAAAATACTTAGCGCTTCTTTTGGCAGCACTGATGCTTCTCAGTTGCTTGGCTGGTTGTAGCTCAGCAGATGATACGACAACCCCTCCAACTGAAACAACCCAGGACGCTCCGCAGACCACTGACAAAGAAGATGCCGCACCGGCAGAGCCTGTTGAAACAGCGGATGAGCTGGAGGGTGAGATCACGTTCTGGCACTCGTTCACGCAGGGTCCCAGACTTGAGCGGATTCAGGCGGCAGCCGATTCATTCATGGAAAAACACCCCAAGGTTAAGATCAACATTGAAACCTACTCCTGGGCAGACTTCTACACCAAGTGGACGACCGGCCTCGCCTCGGGCAACGTCCCCGACATGAGTACCGCGCAGGCCGGTCAGGTTGTCGAAATGATCAACGCCGACGCGATCATTCCGCTGGATGATATGATCGACGAAATTGGCCGCGACCGTTTCTATGAATCTCCGATTCAGGAAATGACCTATGATGGCAGCTGCTATGCAGTGCCGATCTACTCTCATGCATTTGTGATGTGGTACCGCAAGGATCTGCTGGAAAAGTACAATCTTGATGTTCCCACGACTTGGGACGAGTTCAATGCGGCAGCGACGGCGATCACGCAGGGCGAGAACGGCGAAGTTTACGGCTGCTCTGTTCCAATGGGCACGAACGATATGTATGCAACGTGCTTCTTGGATGTCTGGGCTGGCAGCTGCGGCAAGTCCCTTCTGACAGAAGACCGCAAGGCAAACCTGACCGATCCGGATATTGTTGAAGGCATCAAGTTCTGGACGGATATGTATAAGACAAATTCTCCGGCAGACTCGATCAACTACAACACGCTCGATCAGGCGACGCTTTATTATCAGGGCAAAAACGCATTTGACTTCAACTCCGGTTTCCATATCAGTGGCGTTGAGGCAAACCGCCCCGATCTGATGGATTCCATCAGCTGCGCACCGATTCCCACCCGCAACGAAGGCGAGCAGCCGCAGTACATCGTCAATAATATGCCGATGGTTGTTTGGAAGAACTCTAAGCATCCTGAAATCTGCAAGGCATTCATCGAGTCTTTCTATGAGCCGGAAACTTATGTCCCGTTCCTGCACTCTGTTCCGGTTGGCATGCTTCCTGCTCTGAAGGAAATCACAAATGATCCGACGTTCCTTTCGGATCCGACGATTCAGAAGTATGAAGCCGAAATGCGTGTGATTAGCGATGCTCTGAGCCACGGCACTTATATTGGCATGGAATATGGCCCCTGCGTCGAGGCTGGCATCCTTGCAAACCAGCGTGTCGTCGAGAATATGTTCCAGGACATCGTCCTGAACGGCACATCTGTTGAAGACGCTGCGGCAGCCGCCAACAAACAGCTAAATGAGTTGTTTGAAGCAGCAGAATAAGATTTTATTGGGGTGACCCAGGAGGCGGGGGCTTCCCCCGCCTCCTTTATCTCTAGCGCAGCAAAGGAGGTCTGCAAAATTGTGAAAAGAAGGCGCACGCTATCATCAAAAGCAAGCAGTTGGCTGTTTATTCTTCCCGCGCTCACCGTGGTTATTTTACTCCTGCTATATCCCGTTACTTCCAGTATCTTCTATAGTCTGACAAACAAAAATCTCATTAAGCCTACTTATCGATTCCTCGGTCTTGATAATTATATTAAAACGTTGACTGATCCGGATTTCTGGACGGCCTTTTGGAACGACCTGAAATGGACCTTTTTCTCTCTGCTGGGGCAGTTAATAGTCGGTTTTACCGGCGCATTGGCGTTGAACCGAATCAAAAAAGGCTCTAGTATTTATCGTACAATCCTGATTATTCCCTGGGCGATTCCATCAATCGTTTTGGCGTTTTCCTGGAAGTGGATTTTGAACGGCGTTTACGGTTTTTTGCCGAATCTTCTGATCAAGCTCGGACTATGCTCAACCGCGCCGGAATTTTTGACTGGAAATCTGGCGTTTGCAACGCTGGTGTTCATCAATATCTGGTTCGGCTCGCCGCTGATCATGGTCAACATCCTGTCAGCGCTGCAAACCGTACCAAAAGATCAGTATGAAGCAGCTCAAATTGATGGTGCAAATACATTCCAGTCTTTCTGGCACATTACAGTTCCGCATATTCGTACTGTTGTGGGTTTGTTGGTTGTGCTTCGCACGATTTGGATTTTCAATAGCTTCGATATTATTTACTTGATCACCGGCGGCGGCCCGGCCAATAAAACACTGACCGTTCCGATTTATGCATATAACATTGGTTGGGGATTGAAGCAGCTTGGACGATCTTCAGCAGTTACCGTACTGTTGCTGCTCTTCCTGCTGATTGTGTGTGCGCAGTACTTTAGGCTTTTGAACAAGTGGGAGGAGGAGAAGTGATGCACAAGCGTAAACATTTTAGACGCGGTATCTTAGGCGACACGATCTCCTATACCTATTTGACAATTCTTGCGCTTTTGGCAGCGTTTCCGCTGTTTTGGATATTAGTATCTTCTGTAAAGAGCAAGGGCGAACTGACAGCGAATCCCACTGCGATTTTCCCTCAGGTCTTTTCGCTGGAGTATTATAAAATTGTTTTTGAGCAACTAAAGTTCGGCACAAATATTATGAACAGTGTTGTTGTTGCCGGAAGCACAACAATCATTGCTATTCTGATTTCTGCGCTTGGTGCATATGGTGTTGTTCGGTTCTTCCCGAGATTTGGAAAGATTATGACGAGGGTCCTGATCACGACATATATGTTCCCGCCCATCTTGCTTGCGATCCCATATTCGATCATTATGGGCAAAGCAGGGCTGATGAACAGCCGCGTTGGACTGATTATTGTGTATCTTTCGATTTCTGTCCCATATGCGATTTGGCTTTTGGTTGGATTCTTCCAAACAGTCCCGCTTGAAATTGAAGAAGCCGCATACATGGATGGTGCGAACAAGCTTCAAGTATTTAGTCGTGTTGTCTTGCCGATTGTCGCACCCGGTGTAGTTGCCGTGGCAATTTATACATTTATCAACGTATGGAATGAGTTCCTGTTCTCACTCATTTTGATCAACAGCCGCGACAAAATGACCGTTGCGGTTGGACTGAAATCACTCATGGGTCAAGAGGTGCTGGACTGGGGCGTTATGATGGCTGCATCCGCACTTGTCGTAATTCCTTCTGTAATTTTCTTCATGCTGATCCAGAAGCGCATTGCTGGCGGTTTGGCACAGGGCTCTATCAAATAAAAGGAGATATTGTTATGAAAACGATTGGATATGCAATTGTCGGTACGGGATATTTCGGTGCTGAACTTGGTCGCATTATGAAAGAGCAGGAGGGGGCAAAAATTGTTGCAGTTTATGACCCCGAAAATGCTGAGACTGTGGCAAAAGAGCTTGGCTGCGATGTCGAAACGGATTTGGATAAGCTCTGCTCGCGTGATGATGTCGACGCTGTGCTGGTAGCTTCGCCGAACTATCTGCACAAAGAGCCAGTTTTGACAGCAGCACGTCATAAGAAGCACGTCTTCTGTGAAAAGCCGATCGCGCTTTGCTATGCGGACTGCGACGAAATGGTACGCGCCTGCAAAGAAAACGGTGTGATCTTCATGGCAGGCCATGTCATGAACTTCTTCCGCGCGGTACGCCATACAAAGCAGCTGATCGCAGAGGGGAAAATCGGTCGTGTTCTCTATTGCCACTCTGCACGAAACGGCTGGGAAGAGCCGCAGCCGTCCATCAGCTGGAAGAAGATTCGCGCAAAATCCGGTGGTCACCTTTATCACCATATCCACGAGCTGGACTGCATTCAGTTCCTGATGGGACCGGCAACAGAGGTTACCATGACTGGCGGTAATGTTGCGCATAAGGGTGAACAGTTTGGCGACGAGGACGATATGCTGTTCCTCTTGCTGGAATTTGGAAACGGCACCTATGCTGTTGTGGAATACGGCTCTGCCTTCCACTATCCGGAGCATTATGTGCTGATTCAGGGTACAAAAGGCTACATTAAAATTGATATGTGCAATGTCGGCATGACGGTTAAAACTGCAGATGGTGAAGAAGAGCATTATCTGGTTCATGAGACCCAGGAAGAAGACGATCAGAGGACTCAGATTTATCACAGCACAGAAATGGATGGTGCAATCCAGTACGGTCATCCGGGCAAAAAGCCGCCGCTGTGGCTGCACGGAATCATGAAGAATGAAATGAAGTTCTTCAATGGCATTATGCATGGCGATCCGGTTACTGACGAGTTCCGTCCGCTCCTGACCGGTGAAGCTGCACGCGCAGCAATTGCTTCTGCAGACGCGGCCACAAAGTCGCTTCGTGAAGACCGCAAAGTTAAGGTTTCTGAAATCACAGGATAGTTCCATTTTCTTTATAAAAATTATAAGCAAGTTCTGTTCATCAAACAAATATGTACAGAGTTATTAAAGAAAGAGGGCAAACAAATGAAACATACTTTGAAACGTCTATTTAGCGCATTTCTTGTATCGTGTCTCCTTTTGACTATGTTCCCGCTTTCGGTATTCGCTTCCAGCACAAATGGCAGCAGCATAATAGAAGTCTTATCAAGAGCAAGTAAAACCGGCTTCTATTATAATTTTGACGGCGATACTTCATTTGACGGAAGCCGTATCGTTTCGGGAACAGAACAGGATATTTCGCGCTTAAAAGCCAGCACTCAAGGAACAGTTATTGTTCGATATAGAAGTACGGCATCTACAAATCAAGTCCTATTTGCGGCGGGAAGCTCCACAGAGAAGGACAAATATGGCGCGGTTATGGTTAATAATGTTTCGGGGATGAAAATGCAACGAATTGATTTCCCAGGTGGAATGGTCGCAAATCTCCGTGGAACAACTACCGGGTCTGGCTGGCATACCTTTGTTTACAGTGTAGATGCTAGCGACCTTACAAATACACAAGCAAAATCTGTAACAAGCTTTGATGGGAGTACCACTACACAGTTTCCGAATTTCGCCTCGTGGTTCAATTATAATGCAGAGGTTAATGATATTCAGTTTTTGAATATTGGTGGTACATCTGGCGCGTTGGCAAACTCGAGTAATAATGCAAATTTTGTAGGAGATATTTCTTTTGTTGCGTTTCTTCCAGAATTTATGTCACAGCAAGAAGCGGCGGCAATCTCCGGAGCAGAATGGCCTATTGGTAATCCCTTGGTATTCTCAAAGCATGACTTGAACATTCAGAGTGACGATGATGCAGTCCAACTTAGTGATGACGTTCTTGAGACTCTAAATAGCGCTGATAACATTACCATATTGGTGAAGTACAAAAACACGACAAATGGACCTGGTTCACTTCTGAGTGTCAGCGATACAAGCAAAAACGATGCACATTTCCACTTGTATCAATCGGGCAACCGTGTTGGATTTGAATTTAGAAATTCTGATTCTCCTAAATATTCTGCTTACTGCACTACGTTCGGTTATGAAGACAATATCGTTGCGTTCAAGGCAGAAAGCGGCGTAGGTTACAAGTTATTTGCAAATGGTCAAAAAGGCGGAACGACAGCCAAAACAGGTGATGATTACCAATGGCTAGGCGATATTCCGAACTTGACGACTGGTTATATTGGGAAAATGGATCGGCTGATTAGTTCCAGCAGTTATCCATACACAGGTACAATTGATTATATCTATGTCTTCACGTCGGCACTTTCTGACGAACTGCTTCTTGAGCTGACAAGGCCAACGTCCAGGAATGTTTTTTACGAGGGCGATGCTACAAGCTCGACATTCTTCAGAATTCCGTATTTGCTGTACTCTTCAAAGGGAACCTTAGTTGCTGGTTCCGATACAAACTATGGCAGCACTGGCGATTCAGCAGAGAATATTGACTCTGCACTTAGAATCAAGCATCAGGCACTCAGCTATACAGCGAATGATGGTTGGGAAGATGCGATTACGCCAGATTGTCTGCATATGAGTGACTATGCAGATGAATACGGATACAAACAAGGCTCAGCCTCCTTTATTGATGGAGTCATCGTAGAAGATACTGAGTATACAGACAGAATTTTGCTGTTGATAGACGCCTTTGCTTGGAACGGCGGCGGTTTCCAATCACTTAATATCGATGCTTATGGACAAGCGCATGGTGGTGTCGCTCGGAGTATGCCATTCGGTGACGGCTTCTGCACCATTGCGGGGCATAAATATTTCCTGCTCTCCGATCAAAACGTGAAGTCTGGAAATGTTAATATGAACACCGTTCGCAGTCGCTTTAACTACGCTGCTGATATTTATGGCGAGAAGAACGCGGATGGCAGATATAACGTTTATCATTTGCTGGGTACACCGACGGAGTATTCTTCCGACGGAACGACAGTTGATGATAGCAATTTGTCGCTTGGTGAGCTTTCAGAATACAGTCTCGGTGAAAATTATGAACTGTACAAGGACGGTCAGCTTTTGCATGTTACGCAGCGCAGCTCGGACATACAGGCAGCTTCGCAGTCTGTGCCGATGAAAATTTTCTATGAAGACTCTGAACTGCAAGTTTACAATACCAGTTATATCATGCAGGTTTATTCAGACGATGATGGAGAAACGTGGCATACGGACAAGATTATTTCTGGCATGGTCAAGAGAGAAGAGTCTCGGTACTATCTGACTGGACCTGGACATGGCATTCAAATTCAGAATGGTGATCATGCTGGCAGACTGGTTGTTCCAATCTACTATCAGCTTACTGGAGGAAATGGTACGCTGACAAGTGGCGCACGAACGGAAGTTATTTATAGTGATGATGGTGGAAACACTTGGGCACACGGTGACTGCCTTCCTGGAACAGTCGGTCATGAATCTGTTGTTGTAGAACTTCCAAATGGCAATTTGCAGATTTTTATGCGAAATACCAGCGGCAGCGGGGGTAAGATTAAAACCGCGACAAGTCTTGATGGCGGCGAAACATGGATTGATGTTACATCGGGACTTGGCGATAATCTGGCCGGTACGAACAGCCAGTTGTCAGCACTTTCATATAGTGGAACGGTTGTCTCGAAAAAAGATGGACAAGCATATCCTGCAGTTTTGCTGTCAATGGCGTATAACACCTCCAGAACAGATGGGCGTATCTATGTCGGCTTGATCAAAGAAAATGGTCAATACGACAACGGGAGCACGAAGTACTCTATCGACTGGGAATACGTCTATCAGGTTACTGAGGCCAGTGCACTCTTTGCTTATAGTAGTCTAGTTGAACTTGGCGATGGACGAATTGGAATGATCTATGAAGCATCGCCGACCACTTCGTGGGCAGATGGTTTGCGGTATATGTACTATGAAGAATTTACCATGAGTGAACTCACTGCGAATTGACGATTTAAATGTTCAGCGGGCTCTCATTACGAGAGCCCGCTACCGCCTAAAAGGAGAATACACAATGGATGAAAAGTTAAAAAGATATCAGGGCATCTTCCCTGCGTTTTACGCTTGCTATGATGATACAGGCAGAGTATCAACTTCTCGAACAAAGTCGTTGGCTAAGCACCTGCTTGCCAAAGGCGTAACAGGTCTTTATGTTGGTGGTTCCTCTGGTGAATGCATCTACCAAAGTGTAGAAGAACGCAAGGCCATCCTCGAAGCCGTTATGGACGCTGTTGGCGGCAAGCTCGTCGTCATCGCGCACGTCGCCTGTAACAACACCGCCGACAGCTGCGAGCTGGCGCGGCACGCCGAAAGCCTCGGCGTTGACGCAATCGCCGCCATCCCGCCGATCTATTTCCATCTGCCGCCGTATGCCATCGCGGACTATTGGAATACGATCTCTGCAGCTGCGCCAAATACGGATTTTATCATTTATAATATCCCGCAGCTTGCGGGTGTCGCGCTCAGCACGCAGCTTTTGCAGGAAATGGCTAAGAATCCGCGCGTCATCGGCGTCAAAAACTCGTCCATGCCGACGCAGGATATCCAGATGTGGCTTGATGCGACCGAGCGCGAGCTCGTCGTATTCAACGGTCCGGACGAGCAGCTGATCTCCGGTCTTGCCATCGGCGCAACCGGCGGCATCGGCGGCACCTATGCCGTCATGCCTGAGCTCTATCTTAAAATCTATGAATGCTATCACGCCGGGCGCATGGAGCTGGCTCGCGAAATTCAAAACGAATGCTGCCGCATCATTTATAAGATGTGCAGCTGCCACGGCAATCTCTACGCCGTCATGAAAGAGATTCTGCGCCGAGAGGGGATGGACGTCGGTACCGTGCGCGCACCGCTGCCGAATCTCATCGCATCCGACATGGACACCGTCGTCTGTGCGAAGCAGATGATCGAAGAGGCTGTCCAGAAATATGTAAAGGCGTAAATCACAGACCTGTTTTTGAATTGTAGCAAGAGGTGCATATACATGAATGAAATGAGAAAACAGCAATTTGCCGAGGCGCATACTTGGGTACGCACGGAATTGGATCGCTGCGTAAATTTTTGGCTGAAAAATGGCATGGATCCGGAATTCGGCGGTGTCTATACCTGCCTCGACCGAACCGGTAAAATCTATTCCACGGATAAGAGCGTCTGGATGCAGGGACGGTGCGGCTGGATCTTTGCCCATCTGTGCACGGTCTACGGCACGAAGCCGGAATGGCTCGACGCCAGCCGCAGCTGCCTTGATTTTATGGAGCGCCACTGCTTCAACCACGCCGCAGGCGACCGTATGTATTTTACTGTCACGAAGGACGGTCAGCCGCTGCGGCAGCGCCGGTATTGCTTCTCTGAGGCGTTCTGCGCCATGGCGAACGCGGAATATTATGCCGTCACGGGCGACGAAAGCCGCCTTGCCCGTGCACGGCAGATGGCAGACCTCTATTGGGATCTCAACCACGGCATGGAAGACCCGGTCGGCATAGGACCCAAAACCATTCCCGAAACGCGCAGCGGCCGCGCCTTCGGCATTCCGATGATCTATCTCAACGTCGCGCTCATCCTCATGCGCTGCGATCCGGAGCGCATGGATATTTACGCTGTGCGCGCAACACAGTGCGTCGAGGAAATTTTCAAGTATTTTGTCAAGTTTGATCTCGGATGTACACTGGAAAATGTCGCTCCGGACGGCACGCCGCGCTTTGACTTCACCGACGGTCGTATTGTCAACCCCGGTCACGATATCGAGGGCGTGTGGTTCCTGCTGGAGTATGCAAGGCAGTTCGGCAAGCCTGAACTCATCGAAAAGGCGCAGACCATCTTCGACAACGCCATCCGCGCCGGTTGGGACGAGGAATACGGCGGACTTCTGTACTTCGTCGACGCCAAGGGTCTGCCGCCCGAGGCGTATGAGCACGATATGAAGCTCTGGTGGCCGCACAATGAAATCCTTATTTCCTCCATGATGCTCTACCGCGACACCGGAAACGAGCGGGATCTCGACTGGTTCTTCAAAACGCTCGATTACTGCCAAAAGCATTTCTCCGATCCGGCCTACGGCGAATGGTACGGCTATCTGCGCCGCGACGGGCTTCCTACCATGCCCTCCACCAAGGGCAGCACATTCAAAGGTCCGTTCCATCTGCCGCGCTGCCTCATTCAGCTCGACCAGATGATGACCGAGCTCGAGGCGCGCGCATGAACCGGAAGGAGGCAGTATGAACTATCTTGGAATCGATTACTCTGTTAAGAATATGCCCGCGCTCGATCCGGGGTTCATTCCCTTCGGCGTGTGGGCAAAGGCGTATCTGAAAGAAGCGGATCGCCCGTTCAAGATCGCCGTCGAGCGCGATCACGGCAAGATCACCGTCTATGAGACGCGCCTGCGCGGCGAAGCTTTCGCTGCCGCGAACATAAGATTTGCAGAGCGGCTCGTCAAAATGCTTCTCTGGTCGGCTGGTGGCTTCCGTATCTATCTTCAGGGCGACGATACGATCGCCGCGCAGATCCGGGACGCTTACCGTCCCGGCGGCGCACGGGAATTTGACGCGGGCTTCGAGTTTGATATGTTTGAGCGCCCTCTGGAGGTCATCATCTGCTCTGAGGACGACTTCCCCACCGCCAATGAGCTGCCCATCCGCGTCGGCGGTCATACCAACGGCTGCCGCATCGGCTTTGACGCGGGCGGCTCTGACCGCAAAGTCTCTGCCGTCATCGACGGCAAGACCGTCTACTCAGAGGAGGTCGTCTGGCACCCGAAAACCAGCGCCGACCCGCAGTATCAGTTTGACGGCATCGTCACGGCTTTTAAGACCGCAGCCTCCAAAATGCCGCGCGTCGACGGCATCGGCGTTTCCTCCGCCGGCACCTTCGTCGGCAATGCACCGATGGTGTCCTCCCTGTTTATCAAGGTCCCGCGTGAACGCCGCGAGGAGGTCAAAACGATCTATGACCGCGCTGCGAAGGAGATCGGCGATGTACCCATCGTCGTTGCCAACGACGGCGACGTGACTGCACTGGCGGGCTATATGAGCCTTGACAAAGGCTGCGTCATGGGCCTTGCAATGGGCACGAGCGAAGCTGTCGGTTACGTCGACGCCGAGGGAAATATTCTCGGCTGGTTCAACGAGCTGGCCTTTGCACCGGTCGATCTGAATGAACACGCCATGCGCGATGAGTGGTCCGGCGATCTCGGTGTCGGCTGCAAATATTTCTCGCAGGACGCGGTCGCAAAGCTCGCGCCCGCCGCAGGCATCGCGCTGTCTGAGCATCTCACACCCGCTGAAAAGCTCAAGGAAGTGCAGAAGCTGGCGGAAGGCGGCAATCCCTATGCGCTGGCGATCTTCGATTCCATCGGCGTGCAGCTGGCACATACGCTCAGCCTCTATGAGATGTTCTATGACATCCGGAATCTGCTCGTCCTCGGACGCGTGGCTTCCGGCATCGGCGGCGAGCGCATCGTGTCCGAATGCCAGCGTGTACTGAACGAGGAATATCCAGAGCTTTCGCGGAAGCTGCGCGTCATGCTGCCGGATGAAAACTTCCGCCGTGTCGGTCAGTCAATGGCGGCGGCCAGCTTGCCGGATATCCGCTGAGCGCACCAGAAAGGAGTCAATTTATGTTACATCTGAATCTGATCCGGGTGAGATCACCCGAGGAAATGGCCCGCGCTGCGGCAGATATGTTTGAAGATCTCATCCGGGCAAAACCAGCGTGCGTATTAGGGCTTGCTACCGGCTCGACGCCGCTGCCCCTCTACCGCGAGCTGATTGCACGCGAGCAGGGAGGAAAAATCGACTTTTCGCGCGTGCGTTCGGCAAATCTGGACGAGTACAAAGGGTTAGCGCCCAACCAGCCGCAGAGCTACCGCCGCTTCATGCAGGAAAATCTGTTCGACCATATTTCCATCAAGCCCGAAAATACCATCGTCCCGGACGGTTTGGCAGCCGACATCCCTGCCATGTGCGAAGCTTATGAGCATCAGATCGAGGACTGGGGCGGCGTGGACATTCAGCTGCTCGGTCTCGGCCACGACGGGCATATCGGCTTTAACGAACCCTGCGACCATTTCCCGGTCATGACGCATGAGGTAAAGCTCACTGAAATGACGCGCGAGGCGAATAAGCGCTTCTTTGATTCACTGGAAGACGTTCCGACCTCCGCCATCACGATGGGCATCGGCACGGTCATGTCCGCGCGGAAGATCTTAATGATCGTCACTGGTGCAGATAAGGCAGAGATCCTCCATCAGGTCTTCTTCGGATCGGTCAAGCCCGAGGTTCCCGGCTCCATTTTGCAGTTCCATCCCGACGTGACCGTCATCTGCGACGAAGCGGCGGCAAGGTTTGTGGAGGAATGATATGCTTTTTAAGAATGCCAATATTTTCGTGGGCGGTCAGTTCCAACATGGCTCCTTCCGCGTGGAAAACGGAAGATTTGGCGAAATTTTGACCACGGTTCCCGATGAGGACGGCACGGACCTTCAGGGGCGGTACGTCATCCCCGGCCTCATCGACGTCCACAACCACGGCAACTCCGGCGCGGACTTTTCAGACGGCGACTATGACGGACTTATCAAAATGGCGCGCTATCTCGCACAAAACGGCGTGACGAGCTTCGCGCCCGCGTCCATGACGCTGCCCTACGACGTGCTGGAGGCGGCGTACAAAACGGCTGTGCAGCTTAAAAAGGCGCAGCCGGAGGGCTGTGCCCATCTCATGGGCATCCAGATGGAGGGACCGTTCTTCTCCGAGAAGAAAAAGGGCGCGCAGAACGGCGCGTATCTGAGAGATCCGGATTTTGCGGCGTTCCAGCAGCTTTATGACGCTTCCGAAGGGCTCATCCGTATCGCGGACGTGGCAGCAGAGCTGCCCGGTGCGGTGGAATTTGCCGAAAAAGCGTCCAAGCTCTGCACCGTCTCCATCGCGCACACCGACTGCACCTATGAGGAAGCGTCGGCGGTACTCGATGCGGGCGCGTCCCACCTGACGCACCTGTATAACGCAATGCCCGGCATCCACCACCGCAAGCCCGGTCCCATTGGCGCGGGCAGCGAACGTGAAAACGTGGTCGCGGAGCTGATCTGTGATGGACAGCACATTCACCCGAGCGCAGTGCGCATGGCGTTTAGGCTGTTTCCGGGGCGCATTTGCCTGATCTCCGACGCGCTGCGCTGCTGCGGGATGCCGGACGGGCAGTACACCCTCGGCGGGCAGGACGTGTTTTTATCAGGCGGCGTGGCGAAGCTGGCGGACGGCACACTCGCGGGCTCCGCGACGAATCTCTACGACTGCATGAGAAAAGCGGTCGAATTTGGCATCCCGAAGGAGCAGGCAATTTTGTCCGCGACGCTCATTCCCGCGCGGGAGATCGGGCGCGAGAAGGAGATCGGCTCCATCGAATCCGGCAAGCTGGCTGACTTCGTTGTTTGCGACGAGGAGCTGAGCCTTGCCAGGGTGTTTATGGGTGGAAAACAGATTTGTGAATAAAGGGAATGCCGCATGAAATATGAGCTTCTACATTTAAAGCAATTTTTTCCGAACCTTGGGACGCAAAGCGGAGATCCGCTTGTTAAGGTATATCTTCCGGATAATTTAACGGAAATGGGACGTGGTGGTGAGCGGCGTCCTTGCCTGATCGTTTGCCCTGGCGGAGCCTATGAGTTTTGCAGTCAGCGGGAGGCCGAGCCGATCGCATTTCACTTCCTGCCGGAAGGATTCAACGTGTTTGTCCTTCTGTACTCTGTTGCACCGCATCACTATCCGGCACAACAGTGCGAGGTGGCAGCCCTGATAGAACTGATCAATCAAAACGCGGATATATGGCACTGTGACACAGGTCGAATTGCGCTTATGGGTTTTTCAGCAGGCGGGCATCTTGCCGCGCAGTACGCAACGTCATATGATTCCAGCACGATTCGTACAGTAATTCCGAACAGCAAGCCGGTGCAAGCGACAGTCCTGGGTTATCCGGTGATCACGGCAGATCCGAAATGGACGCACCAGATCAGTATGACTGCGTTAACAGGAAAAGCGCATTGTTCACCAGAGGACCTTTATCTATTTTCTTGTGAGAAGCACGTTCGTGCAGATACGCCGCCAACCTTTTTATGGCATACTGCGGAAGATGAATGCGTCCCGGTGATGAACAGCCTGCTATATTCGCAAGCACTTGCAGCGAATCATGTTCCGTTTGAGCTCCATGTTTTCCCGCAGGGAGAACATGGGCTTTCAACAAGCGACCGACAAACGATCCACAACGCCGGAGAGGTGCATCAATACGACCACATATGGCTGGATTGTGTCAAGAGCTGGTTGAACGTTACGTTGAAACGCTAAATCCGTGAGTATTCTCGCGGATGCCACTATGCTGCCATATCGTGCGCCACCAGAGCCGCGTAATAGCTGCTCATCGTACTTGGTGCATTGAACAGCGCAGTCAGCAGATATTGCCGGATATTCCGAATCCGCGTTGTGTTCTGCTTCAGGCAATCCATGACGAAACGGATGTGCTCACTGTTCAGCTTCAGCAGCTTCGACCGCACGACCTCGGCTGGGTAGTTATTGCCTGCAACACGAATTCGGCTGCGGGTACTGCAAACCGTCTCCTGCACCAGCTCGACGATCTCGTCAAGCTGCTCCCGGTCAACGTGAGGATCACTTGCCAGAACGTCGTAGTCAATATTCTCCAAGATCAAGTCCCGATAGCGTTCAAACGATTCCTTCGCTTCCGTTCGCTTCTGCGCGGTAACGTCCGGAAAACCGGAAGGGAAAGGAATCGAATCGGTAATTGATGAGTCTTTACTTTGTCTTTTTCTTTTCTTAGTACTCTCAGTATTTAATTGCGTTGGATTTTCCAACGTAGGCAAACCCAACATAGGCTTTTCCAATGTTGGGTTATCCAACGCAGGCTTTTCCTGCGTAGG
>ENA-OYXB01000033-OYXB01000033.1-human-gut-metagenome-genome-assembly--contig:-NODE-33-length-38523-cov-6.153972_pt1 | contig 38523 bp, 31 predicted proteins | sample MGYA00244176_ERZ653409 | MGnify/ENA primary metagenome ERZ653409 (study PRJEB26926, sample SAMN06164912) | human gut metagenome | biome: ENVO:00009003; feature: ENVO:2100002; material: ENVO:00002003... | reverse complement strand
GCCGGCAACGGGCTGGATCCTGCTGCCGTCGCGCAGATCTATGAAGTCAAGGGCCGGCCGGCCGTAAAGCCGCTGTCGCTGATGGTGCACGACGCGTCCGCTATGGCGCACTACTGCGTTGATGTGCCGCCGGCGGCGTACTCGCTCGCCGAGGCGTTCTGGCCCGGCCCGCTCACGATCGTGCTGCGGGCGCAGGCCTGCGTGCCCGAGATCGTGCGCGCAGGCGGGGAGACCGTTGGCCTGCGCTGCCCGGATCACCCGGCCACGCTTGCGCTCATCGAGGCTGCACAGCTGCCGCTGGCCGCGCCATCCGCCAATCCCTCCGGCGCGCCGAGCCCGAAGACGGCGGATGACGTGCTTGCGTATTTCGACGGGCAGATCGCGGCCGTCATCGACGGCGGCCCCTGCGGCATCGGCCGGGAGTCCACGCTCGTCGACCTCTCGCGCACACCGTACCGCATTCTGCGCTCCGCCGCCGTGCCGGACGACGCCGTCTGGGATGCGCTCGTGCAGAAAATGCATATCGTCGGCATCACGGGCGGCACCGGCTGCGGCAAAACGACCGCGCTCATGGAGCTCGAGCGCCAGGGTGCGCTCGTCATCGACTGCGACGCGGTGTATCATGAGCTGCTGGCGTCCAATACCGCCATGCTCGCGGAGATCAACGCCCGTTTTCCGGGTACAATAGAAGATGGGGTACTGCAGCGCAAGAAGCTCGGCGCGGTCGTGTTCGCGGATGCGGCGGCGCTCGACGATCTCAACGCCATTACGCACCGATATGTCCGCGCCGAGGTGCAGTCTCGTCTGCGCGCGTGGGCGCGTCAGGGCGGCACGGTAGCGGCAATCGACGCCATCGCGCTCATCGAGAGCGGACTGGCGGAGCTGTGCACCGTTACGCTCGGCGTGACGGCGCCGCGCGCGGTGCGCATCGAGCGGCTCATTGCCCGCGAGGGCGTGACGCGTGATTATGCCGAGGCGCGCATCGACGCGCAGAAGCCCAACGAATGGTTTGCCAAACATTGCAGCTATGTGCTGGATAACGGCGGCACACTCGCCGATTTTCAGCGCCGCTGCCATCAACTGATACAGGAGGTGCTCTCATGAGCGAAGATAAGGAACTCAAGCAGTGGAAGGAAAAGCTGTTTTACCAGCCGAAAAATGGCTACGATCAGATCGACGCCGAACAGACCGGGGAGATCTTTGCTTACGCCGAGGGATATAAGCAGTTTCTCGATGCCGCGCGCACTGAGCGCGAGGCCGTCCGGGAAGCGATCCGCATGGCGGAGGAGGCGGGCTTCGTGCCGTACATGTTCGGCATGGAGCTGCAGCCGGGCGCGAAGGTGTATGTCAACAACCGCGGCAAGGCGCTCATGCTGGCCGTGCTCGGTCAGCAGCCGCTCGATCACGGCTGTGTGATCGCGGGCGCACACATCGACTCGCCGCGCCTCGACCTCAAGCAGACGCCGATGTATGAGGATTCGGAGCTGGCGTATTTCAAGACGCACTATTACGGCGGCATCAAGAAGTACCAGTGGGTCACGATCCCGCTGGAGCTGCACGGTACCGTCGCGCTTAAGGACGGCAGCACGATCGACATCGCTATCGGCCGCGAGCCGGATGAGCCGCAGTTCGTCATCACCGATCTGCTGCCGCACCTCGGCAAGGATCAGATGCGCAAGACCATGGAAGAAGGCATCACGGGCGAGGCGCTCAACATCGTCATCGGCAGTATGCCGTATGCCGGCGAGGGGCGCGACCGCGTGAAGCTCGCCGTGCTGTCGCTGCTCTATGATGAGTACGGCATCACGGAAGAGGACTTCCTGTCGGCGGAACTCGCCGCCGTGCCGGCGTTCCCGGCGCGCGACATCGGCTTTGACCGCAGCATGATCGGTGCTTACGGTCAGGATGACCGTGTGTGCGCCTATGCCGAACTGCGCGCGATCCTCGACCTCGACGGTGCGCCGGAGCGCACGGCCGTGTGCATCCTTGCCGACAAAGAGGAGATCGGCTCCGATGGCGTGTCCGGCATGCAGTCGCAGGCGTTTGAGGCCTTCATGGCCGACCTCTGCGAGCAGCAGGACGTTGCGCTGCGCCACTGCTTTGCTAGGAGCTTCTGCCTCTCGGCGGACGTCTGCGCGGCCTTTGACCCCAGCTTCCCCGAGGTGAGCGCCAAGCGCACGGAGGCCAAGCTCAATTACGGCATGGGTATCTGCAAGTTCACGGGTGCGCGCGGCAAGTCCGGCACGAGCGACGCCTCGGCTGAGCTTGTGGCCTATCTGCGCCGCCTGTTTGCCGATAACGGCGTCGTCTGGCAGCTGTCCGAGATGGGCAAGGTCGATCAGGGCGGCGGCGGCACGATCGCCAAGTTCATGGCCGACCGCAACATCGACACCATCGACGCCGGTGTGCCGGTGCTGAGTATGCACGCACCGTTCGAGCTCGTGGCAAAGTTCGACTGCTGGATGACCTACCGCGGTGTGCTGGCGGCCTACTGCGACACGCAGGCGTGACCGGATATAACGGGGGAAGGCGGGCACTATGCCCGTTTTCTCTTGTGATGAGAAGGAAATCGTGTTATAATCAAACATTCATATCTGCACATTGGGAGGTATGTCCGTGAGCATCTGGAATGCGATTATACTCGGTCTGGTGCAGGGCATCGCAGAGTTTCTGCCGATCTCCAGCTCCGGCCATCTGTCCATCCTGCAAAACCTGTTTCATATGTCTACGACGGAAAACGGTCATCTGTTCTTCGATGTTCTGCTGCATCTGGGCACGCTCATTTCCATCTGTATCGTCTACTGGCGGGACATTGTGGCCATGGTGCGTGAGGTGTTCGCGTTTTTCCGCAACACGCGTCTGCCAGCCGCGCAGCGGCAGCAGGAGCTTCCCGCTGCGCGCATGGTGCTCATGATCATTCTGGCGACGCTGCCGCTGTTTCTGATCCTGCCGATCAACGACAAGGTCGAGCAGCTCTACTATCATACCTTCTTCATCGGCCTCATGCTCATTCTCACGGGTTTTCTGCTGTTCGTGGCCGATAAAATGCCCAAGGGCACGCGCACGGAGAAAAACATGCGCGTACGCGACGCGCTCATCATCGGTGTGTGCCAGGCCGTGGCGACGATCCCGGGCCTGTCCCGGTCGGGCACCACGATTGCGGCCGGTATGGCCACGGGGCTGGACCGCAGCTTTGCGGTGCGCTTCTCGTTTCTGATGTCGCTGCCCGCGGTGCTGGGCGCGAACATCCTGTCGCTGGCCAAGGCGGCCAAGGCGGGTATTGATGTGTCGCTCCTGCCGGCGTATCTGATCGGCATGCTCGTGGCAATGGTTTCGGGCGTCGCAGCCATCGGTTTTGTCAAGCGCCTGACGTCGAAGGGCCGCTTCGGCGCATTTTCCTACTATTGCTGGGGCGCGGGCGCACTGACGATGATTCTGTCTCTGATTTTCTGAGAGGACGTTATATATAATGGCAACTTCATCATCCAAAAAGAAAACCGGCACGGCGAAGAAGTCCGCCCCGGCTGCAAAAAAGTCTGCCGCAGCACCCAAAAAGCAGCCTGCTGCTGCGGCGCCTGCACCGACCGCACCGACGTGGCCGTATGCCATTGTGTGCATCGTGCTGTCGCTGCTGGCATTCCTGGGCCTGTTTCATGCCGAGGGCGTCATCATCGACGGCTTTGCGGGCTTTTTGTGCGGCATCATGGGCTGGGGCTTTTGGGCATTTCCGTTTGCGATGCTGCTGCTGGCGTGGGTCTTTGTGCGCAATCCGGAGCGGCATTTCGGCCTGCGCGTGACGGCGGCGCTGCTGATCGCGCCGCTGTTCGGCACGATCGTGCACCTGATGCTCTGCCGTGTTGCATTTACGGCGCAGACGTTCGGCGCGATCGTCGGCCAGCTCTATGACGGTGGTAAGGCGCTCACGTCCGGCGGTGTGATCTCCGGCGGCGTGGGCTATCTGCTCAAGGCCGGCATCAGCGTGTACGCGGCGCTGCCGCTGACGATGGCGGCATTCGTGGTCTGTGTGCTCGGCAGCATGGATCTGACGGTCGGCAAGGTCGTCACCCAATGGCGCGCGCACCGCGCGGCACAATACATCCCGGACGACGGAGACCAGCCGCTTTTTGATGACGAGGATGAGCCCGCCGCGCAGCCGCAGCCCGAGCCACAGCGCCGCGCGCGCCGCGCAGCGCCGGACAAGCCGGTTGCCAAGAAAAAACTGATCGACATCCCGGTCGAGGAGACACCGGCGGAGCCGGATGACGACCCGATCGATCCCATTCCGGTCAAGAAGCCTGCCCGCGGCGCGAAAAAGACCGCACCGGTCGATGCCACGCAGAATGTCCAGCCGCTGTCCGTGGAGGAAGCAGCCGATATCTGCGGCGTCACCGTACCGGCCACGCAGGAAATCCAGGACCCGCCGAAGCCGTCCAGAAAGGCTGCCAGCGCCGCCGTCGCGGCGGAGACGGCCGCGATCACCTCGGCGATCGAGAGCGAGAATGCCGACCATTCGGCGTATCAGCTCCCGCCGGTGTCGTTCCTGCGCGCAGGGAAGAAGGATCAGACGGACGCGACGGAGGAGATCCGCTTCAACCGCGACCGGCTCAACACCGCCCTGAGCAGCTTCGGCGTCAATGCCACCATCCGTGATGTGACGCGCGGCCCCACGGTCACGCGCTACGACCTCGAGCTCGAGGCGGGCGTGAAGCTCAACAAGATCACGAACCTTTCCGGTGACCTTGCGCTTGCGCTCGGTGTGGAGAATGTGCGCATCGCGCCAATCCCGGACAAGATCTCTACCGTCGGTATCGAGGTGCCGAATAAGATCGTCAGCGCCGTCTGCCTGCGCGATATTATTGACTCGCCCGCGTTCCGCAATGCCCGATCCAAGCTCTCGTTCGCCGTCGGCAAGGACATCGGCGGCAACTGCATCATCGGCAACATCTCCAAGCTGCCGCATATGCTCATTGCGGGTACGACGGGTTCCGGCAAGTCCGTGTGCATGAACTCGCTCATTTTGAGCCTGCTTTATAAGGCGACGCCGGACGAGGTGCGCCTGATCATGATCGACCCGAAGATGGTCGAGCTCGGCATCTATAATGGTATCCCGCACCTGTTCATCCCCGTCGTGACCGACCCGAAGAAGGCAGCCGGAGCGTTGCAGTGGGCGGTCGTGGAGATGCTCAAGCGCTACCGGCTCTTCTCCGAGGCGCAGGTGCGCGACCTCGCCAGCTACAATGCCCTGCAGAAAAACGAGCCCGATGGGCAGACCCTGCCGCAGGTCGTCATCGTCATCGACGAGCTGGCCGACCTCATGCTCTGCGCCGCCAAAGAGGTGGAGGAGAGCATCTGCCGCGTGGCACAGATGGGCCGCGCCGCGGGCATGCATCTCATCATCGCGACGCAGCGCCCGTCCGCGGACGTGATCACCGGCCTCATGAAGGCAAACATCCCGAGCCGCATTGCCTTTGCGGTCTCGTCCTCGCTCGAGAGCCGCATCATCCTCGACACCTCCGGAGCGGAAAAGCTCATCGGCATGGGCGACATGCTCTATGCGCCCATCGGCACCGGCAAGCCCCTGCGCGTGCAGGGCTCGTACGTGTCGGATGAGGAGCGCGAGGAGGTCGTGCGCTTTATCAAGCAGAACTCCGAGGCGCAGTACAGCGACGACATCATCGCCCAGATCGAGAAATCCGCTGCCGAGGCCGATAAGAAGTCCGGCCCCGCGCCCGAGGCGGACAAGCCTGCCAAGAGCGACTATGACGAGCTGCTGCCGCAGGCCGTGGACGTCATTCTCGAGACGAAGCAGGCGTCGGTGTCCATGCTGCAGCGCCGGCTGAAGCTCGGCTATTCACGCGCCGCGCGCATGGTCGATCAGATGGAGGAGATGGGCATCGTCGGCCCGTTCGAGGGCTCGAAGCCGCGTAAGATCCTCATCACGAAGCAGCAGTGGCAGGAGATGCAGTACGTGCAGGGCACCGCGCCGAGCGAGGTGCTGCAGGCACAGACGGATTTTGCAGATGTGAACGAAGAGGAACCCGAAGACGATGAATCATGATCTTCACACGGGGCGGCCGGAGCGCCGCCCCGTCGGCACGATTGCCTTTCCGGATGGTGCGGACTTTGCCCCGGAAATGACGCCGGCGCAGGTCGGCGCCTACAGTACGCTCGCCCTCGCGCATATTGGTGACGGGGTGTACGAGCTCATGATGCGCACGGCCCTGTGCGCCGCTGGGCTCACGGCCGTGACCGACCTGCACCGCGAGACGGTGCGCCGCGTCAACGCGCCCGCGCAGGCGCGCGCGGCGGAGGCCATTCAGCCCGCGCTCACGGATGAGGAGCGCGCAGTCTATAAGCGCGGCCGCAATGCGAAGGTGAACTCGGTGCCGCAGCATGCGGATGTTGCGCAGTATCACGCGGCCACGGGGCTCGAGACGCTCTTTGGCTGGCTGTATCTGCTCGGCCGCACGCAGCGGCTGCGCGAGCTCTTCAGCAAGATCACGGAGGTACTGTAATATGCCAATGGACGCAGTTTTTCTGCACGGCCTGACGCAGGAGCTGACGCAGAGCCTGACCGGCGCGCGCATCGACAAGGTGCAGCAGCCGGAGCGCGACCTGCTGCTGCTGTCCGTGCGCACGCAGAGCGGCAACGCAAAGCTGCTCGTGCACGGCGGCGTAGGCAGCGCGCGGGTGCATTTTACGGCCGGGACGTTTGAAAATCCAGCCGAACCGCCGATGTTCTGCATGCTCCTGCGCAAGCACCTTGTCGGTGCGCGCATCACGGGCATTGCTCAGCCGGACTTTGAGCGCATGCTCGTGCTCGACCTCGACGGGCGCGACGAACTCGGCACGCCGGTCAAAAAGCAGCTCATTGTCGAGATGCTTGGCCGCCAGTCGAACGTTATCCTCGTCAGTGCCGACGGGCATATCATCGACTGCATGCGCCGTGTGGATTCCTCCATGAGCGAGACGCGTCAGGTGCAGCCGGGCCTGTTTTACCGCCTGCCGCTGCGCCAGGACAAGCCGGTCCTGTTCGATACGACGCCGGAGCAGCGCACACAGCTGCTTTCCGGCCCGGTCACGGCGGCGACGCTTGATAAGTGGCTGCTGGGCCTGTTTTCCGGCGTGTCGCCCCTGCTGTGCCGGGAGGTGTGCTTCCGCGCGCTCGGCGATGCCAGCCCCCGGCTGGAGCGGCTGGACGATGCGCAGCGCGCACGCCTGGAGCACGAGCTGGACGCGCTTGTGTTCTCGGTCGAGACGAACAATTTCGCGCCCACCATGCTGCTCGACGGCGACCGGCCGAAGGACTTCTCTGCCATGCCGATCCTGCAGTATCAGGACGCGCTGCAAAGCCGCGGCTGCGGCTCGTTTTCCGAGCTGCTGGATGAGTTTTATCTCCGCCGTGACAAGGCAGAGGCTATGCGCCGCCGCTCGCAGGAGCTGACGCATCAGGTGCGCACCCTGCGCGACCGCACGGCCAAGAAGCTGGCCATCCAGCACTCGGACCTGCTGCGCTGCGCTGACCGAGAGGCCCTGCGTCAGAGGGCCGACCTCATCAAGGCAAATCTCTACCGCATCCATAAGGGCGACCGCGCCGTGACGGTGCAGGACTACTATGCTGAGGGCTGCCCGGACGTGACGATCGAGCTCGACCCGCGCAAGAACCCGCAGGAAAACGCTGCCGCGCTCTATAAGTCTTATCGCAAGGCCAAGACGGCTGAGCAGCACCTGACCGGCCTGATCGCCGAGGCGAGCCGGAACCTCGACTATCTCAACAGCGTCCTCGATGAACTTGCGCGCGCCGAGAGCGAGCGCGACCTCGCCGACATTCGCGCCGAGCTGCGCGCGACCGGGTATCTGCGCCAGCCGCGCAATGCAAAAAAGGAAAAAACGGCGCAGCGCGCGCCGCTCTCCTTCGTCTCGAGCACCGGGTATGAGATCCTGGTCGGCCGCTCCAACACGCAGAACGACGAGCTGACACACCGCACCGCCCGCCGCACGGACATCTGGCTGCATGTGCAGAAGGTGCATGGCTCGCACGTCATCATCCGCGCGCACGACACAACGCCGGACGATCAGACGATCGCCGAGGCGGCGAGCCTTGCCGTGTATTATTCGCAGGCGCGCGGCGGAGGAAAAACGCCGGTGGACTACACCATGGCGCGCTTTGTGCGCAAGCCGTCCGGCGCGCTGCCGGGCATGGTGCTTTATACGGATTATCAGACCTGCATGGCCGAGAGCGACGAGGCGCTCACAGAGCGTCTGCGCGCGCGATAAGGCAGCAAAAAGCTCCCCAGCAGGGGAGCTTTTTGTGTTTCTCCTTAGGTATGCAGCAGCAATTTTGACCGTACTGGCCGGATGGTTGACGGATGCGGAAAACTGCGGTATGCTTTTGGCATTGTTCATAGAAAGGAACGCCTGTATTTAAGGCGAACGGATCATGAAAAAACTCATTGCCTATTACTCCCGCGCGGGAGAGAACTATTTTTCCGGGGCGCATCGCGCCATCGCCGTCGGCAACACGGAGCAGGCGGCGCGGCTGCTTGCCGAACTCACCGGTGCGGAGCTGTTTCACATCGAGCAGAAGGTGCCGTATTCGGACGACTATGACACCTGTGTCGCCGAGGTGCGGCGCGATCTGCGCGCCAACGCCCGTCCGGAGCTGACGGCGCTGCCGGAGAGCCTGGACGACTATGATGAAATTTATCTCGGCTATCCGAACTACTGCGGCACCATGCCGATGGCGGTCTACACCTTCCTCGAGCACTATGACTGGCAGGGCAAGACCATCCATCCGTTCTGCACGAATGAGGGCAGCGGCCTGTCGAACACGGAGCAGGACATCCGGCGGGCTGCGAAGGGCGCGCGGGTCGCGCACGGCCTGTCGCTGCGCGGCAGTGCGGTCGAGGGTGCAAAACCGAAGCTGGAGCAATGGCTGCACGGATAACGAGCGCTTTCCGAGCGGCAGAGAGGGAGGTGGCCGAGCATGAGCCGAAATGTAAAAATTCTCATCGATCTGGCCGTGCTTGCGGCTGCTTACGGCATCTGGCTGCTGCCGAAGTGGCGGCCGCTGGGGCGCAGAACGCTCACGGTCTATACGCTCATGTATGGCTGCCTCGCCGGCATCGCGCTCTTCACGCTCATGCCGGTGCTGGCAGTGCTCCCGTTCTGCTTTGACCATCCGTATGTCCCCATGCACATGGCGCCGTTTGAGGACGTCATTCTCCGCCACGGCGATTATGTCCGGCAGATCGTGCTGAACATCGCCCTGTTTGTCCCGTTCGGTGTTTTGCTGCCGCTGTGCCGCAGCTGCCGCGGCAAGCGGTGCAGCTTCTGGCGCTGCCTGCTGCTGACGCTGGCACTCAGCGTCGGCATTGAGGTCGTGCAGCCGCTGCTGCATGTTTTCCGTAGTTCGGACATTACGGACGTGATCACGAATACGACCGGCGGTGTGCTCGGCTATGCGCTCTGGGCGATCGTGCACGTCTGCTGCAAAAAGTGAAAGACGAACTTGTCCTGAGATACCGGTACGTTTGCCGGTATCTTTTTTGTTGAAAATGTGCCGCTGTTTCGCTATACTATTACAAAAAGCGGAATTTTACGGTCAAAAACGGAGAAAAAACAAAATCGGAGGAGAGAAACATGGACGAGCGGATCTATCGCGAATACGTCGCGATCCTGAAAGAGGAACTGCAGCCCGCCATGGGCTGTACAGAGCCGATCGCCGTGGCGTACTGTGCGGCGCTGGCCCGCAAGACGCTTGGTGCGCTGCCGGAAACGGTCGAGGTGCTCGCGAGCGCGAACATCATCAAAAACGTCAAGAGCGTCATCGTGCCGAATACGAACGGCCAGCGCGGCATTGCGGCGGCCGCGGCGGCGGGCATCATTTCTGACAATGCCGACGCGCAGTTGCAGGTGCTCGCGAGCCTCACGCCGGAGCAGGTGGACGCAGTGGGCGCCTATCTGCGGCAGGCGGCCTTTACCGTCCGGCGCGCGGACAAGGACTACGTGTTCGACATTCAGGTGCGCGTCACGGCGGGTGCGGACAGCGCGTCCGTTGAGATCGCGGGATACCACACGAACGTGATCCATATCGAGAAAAACGGCATCGTGCAGTTTCACAAGGACTATCAGGAGTCCGGCAGCCAGCACACCACCGACCGCAGTCTGCTGACGGTCGAGAACATCATTGCTTTTGCAAACGAAGTGGACATTGCCGATGTGCAGGAGACGCTCCAGCGGCAGATCGACTATAACTGGGCCATCGCCGAGGAGGGCTTGCGCGGGGATTACGGCGCGAATATCGGCCGCATTCTGCTGCAGTCTTACGGTATGAGCATCCACAACCGCGCCAAGGCCTACGCCGCGGCCGGGTCGGATGCGCGCATGAACGGCTGCGACCTGCCGGTAGTCATCAATTCCGGCAGCGGCAATCAAGGACTGACGGCATCGCTGCCGGTCATTGTCTATGCCAAGGAGCTGGGCGTCACGCAGCAGATGCTCTACCGCGCGCTCGTGGTGTCGAACCTCGTCACCATCCATCTGAAAACCGGTATCGGCAGTCTGTCCGCTTACTGCGGTGCCACGGCGGCCGGCTGCGGCGCGGCCGCGGGTGTGACGTATCTGTATGGCGGACAGTTCCGTGAAATCGCACACACTGTTGTCAATGCCATTGCCATCGATTCCGGCATGATCTGCGATGGCGCGAAGGCGAGTTGCGCGGCCAAGATCGCCTCGGCGGTCGAGGCAGGCCTGTTGGGTATGCAGATGCAGATGCACGAGAGCCAGTTCTATGGCGGCGATGGCATCGTTGTTAAGGGTGTGGAGAATACAATTCGCAACATTGGTACGCTCGCGAGCGAAGGTATGCGCGAGACCGACCGCACGATCATCCGCATGATGATCCAGGAGCATTGAGATATGTACCGCTTGCCGGCTGCCGATCGGCAGCCGGTTTTGCGTTCTTTTTCGCACCGGCGGAGAATCCCCATTGCATTTTGCGTGCGGCGCGCGTATAATAACTCATATTTCTTTTTCTGTCGCACTGCAATGTGCAAAAGCAACTTGTATCCAAGGAGGCGCGCCATGCGTTTATTTGATATTCTCGGGCCGGTCATGGTCGGCCCGTCCAGCAGCCATACGGCCGGGGCCGTGCGCATCGGTCTGACCGCCCGCAAGCTGCTCGGCGACCAGCCGGTGCACGCGGACATCTCGCTGCACGGCAGCTTCGCCCTGACCGGTCACGGCCACGGCACAGATTGCGCGCTGATCGCGGGCCTGCTCGGTATGCAGCCGGATGACCTGCGCATTCCGGACAGCTTTGCCATCGCGGCAGAGCAGGGGCTGACGTTTGTGTTCCAAAATGTGCAGATGCGCAATGCGCACCCGAACACTGCGCGTCTGCAGCTCACGGATGCCAAAGGCCGCACACTCGACATCGTGGCCGAGAGCGTCGGCGGCGGGCGCATCCGCATTCGCTCCATTGATGGCATTGAGACGAACTTTTCCGGTGAGCACAACACGCTCATCGTCCACAATCAGGACACGCCAGGCCATGTCGCAGCCGTGACGGCGGCACTCATGCAGCGGCACGTCAACATCGCCACCATGCAGCTCTACCGCAGCGAGCAGGGCGGCTACGCGGTCATGATTCTGGAGTGCGACCAGCCGATCCCAAAGGACATTGAACAATGGCTGTCGCACATCGAGGGCATTCAGAAGATCACGATTTTTAACCAGGAGGAACCGGTATGAGCTTTTCGAGCATTGCATCTATGCTTTCCGCGGCGCAGACGAGCGGGCAGCCGCTCTATGCCGTCATCCGCGACGCGGACTGTCAGGAAAACGGCTACGACGCCGCGGCGTCCCATCGCCAGATCATGGCGCTCTGGACGGCAATGCAGCAGTCAAGCCGGCAGTACTGCGCATCTGACCGCTCCAACAGCGGGCTCATCGGCGGCGACGCGGCCCGGCTCCGCGCGGCGGCGGAGAGCGGCCGCCTCCTCGGCGGGACGTATTTTCAGCGTGTGACGGAGCAGGCGCTCAAGGTCGCCGAGTGCAACGCGTGCATGAAGCGCATCGTCGCCGCGCCGACGGCGGGCAGCTGCGGCGTGCTGCCGGCGGTGCTCATCCCGCTGGCGGAGGAGCGGGATGTGCCGGAGGAGACGATCCTCGAGGCGCTGTATATCGCGGCTGGATTCGGTCAGGTCACGGCACTGCGCGCGAGCGTGGCCGGTGCGGAAGGCGGCTGTCAGGCGGAGATCGGCACGGCCAGCGCCATGGCGGCGGCCGCGCTGACGCATATTCTCGGCGGCACGGCGCAGCAGTGCGCGGATGCGTACGCCATCGCGCTCGGCAATCTGCTTGGCCTTGTCTGCGACCCGGTCGCGGGCTTGGTCGAGGTGCCGTGCGTCAAGCGCAATGTCATCGGCGCTGTCAACGCCGTGAGCGCGGCGAACATGGCCGTTGCCGGTATCACGAGCCGCATTCCGGTCGATGAGGTCATCGACGCCATGGGCGAGGTCGGTGACGCGCTCCCGGTCAGCCTGCGTGAGACCGGTCTTGGCGGCCTTGCCGCCACACCGACCGGCCGGCAGGAGGCCGAACGGATCGCGCGTGCCGAGCACTGAATTCTTCCGCCCCGTAAGCCGGGAGACCGGCAACGGGGCGGATTTTTGTGCGAAAGGGCTTGACAGGCGAGCAAAATCACGGCAATGTATATTTATAAATGGATACGAACGTCCCGCTCTGCGGGCGGAAAGGCGGAGTCATGGAATACAACAAACCGATTTCGGATATGCTCCCCGGCATGGATGTCGAGGGCTTTTATATTCTGCGCGCGGCGGCGCTCAAGACGACCAACAGCGGCAAGCCGTTTCTCAGCGGTACGATCTGCGACCGCACGGGCAGCATGGAGATCAAGATTTGGGACTACAGCGGCCCCATCGGCGCGCGCCCGGAGGATACCGGCCGCGTCGTGAAGATTCGCGGCAGCGTTTCGGAATATCGCGGCGCGCTGCAGGTCAGCGTTCACCGCATCCGCATGGCTGAAGCGGCGGATAATTACGACACGTCGCTGCTTGTGCCCACGGCACCGATCGACACGGATGCCGCGCTGACGGATGTGCAGCGGATGGTCGCCTCGATCACGGACGCGGATTATCGCAGCATTGCCGAGACGATGCTGGCGCGGCACCTCGACGCGTTCCGGCGCATTCCGGCCGGGAAGAGCGTGCACCACAGTTTTCTGTCCGGCCTCTTGATGCATACTTACAATATGCTGCGCACGGCGGATTTCCTCGCGTGCCTGTATCCGGAGGTCATTGACCGCAGCTTGCTGCTGACCGGCACGCTGCTGCACGACTTCGGCAAGGAGCGGGAATTTGCGTTTTCCGATCTCGGTATCGTGACGGAGTATTCCACGGCCGGACAGCTCCTCGGCCATCTGGTCATGGGGGCACAGGAGGTCGCGGACGTCGCGCGCGAGCTGGAAACTCCGGAGGAAAAGTCCATGCTGCTGCAGCACCTGCTGCTCTCGCACCACGGTGAGCCGGAGTTCGGTGCGGCCGTGCGGCCCATGTGCGCCGAGGCGGAGCTCCTGTCGTACATCGACCTCATCGACAGCCGCATGGAGATCTATGCGGAAACGCTGCCGACCGTGCCGGCCGGCAGCTTCAGCGCCCGCATCTTCGCGCTGGAAAAAAAGATCTATCATCATAACTGAGGAGTGTGCCCATGCTGACCCTGCCGCCACAAGTGCATACGGCGCTCGACCGCCTCACGGCGGCGGGCTGGGAGGCTTATGTCGTCGGCGGCGCGGTGCGCGACGCACTGCGCGGCTGCCCGGCTGGGGACTGGGACATCACGACCAATGCCGGGCCCGCACAGGTCGAGCGCGTCTTTGCCGGCGAGCGGCTCATCGAGACGGGGCTCAAGCACGGTACCGTGACCGTCCTGCTCGACGGTCTGCCGCTCGAGATCACGACCTACCGCGTCGACGGGGACTATACCGACCACCGGCGGCCGGACACTGTACACTTTACGCGCAGCCTGCGCGAGGACCTGCTGCGCCGCGATTTCACGATGAACGCGCTGGCTTACAACCCGCAAACGGGGCTGGTGGACATTTGCTGCGGGGCGGAGGACATCACGCGCGGCGTCGTGCGCTGTGTGGGTGAGCCGGATCGCCGCTTTCAGGAGGACGGACTGCGCATCCTGCGCGCGCTGCGCTTCGCGTCCGTGCTCGGTTTTCAAATTGCGCCGGAGACGGCGGCAGCCATCCACCGCAGCCGCGCGCTGCTGCAGTATCTTGCGGCCGAGCGCGTGCAGAGCGAATTCACGAAACTGCTCTGCGGGCAGAACGTGGGTGCGGTGCTGCGGGAATTTGCTGATGTGTTGGCCGTTTTGATCCCGGAGCTCCAGCCGATGTTCGGCTTTGAGCAGCACAACCCGCACCACGACCGGGACGTCTGGCTTCACACGGTCGCAGTCGTGGAGCACATCCCGCCGGAGCCGGTGCTGCGCTGGGCGGCACTGCTGCACGATGTCGGCAAGCCGCCGTGCTTTTCGCTCGGGCCGGACGGGGTCGGCCACTTTTACGGCCATGCGGAAAAAAGCACCGAACTGGCGGACGGCATTCTCGCGCGCCTGCGCTTTGACACGGCCGGACGCACACGCATCACGCAGCTGATCCGCTACCACGATCTGCCCGTTGCGCCGGAGCCGAAGCCGATCCGCCGGCTGATGAACAAGCTCGGGGTCGAGGCTGTGCGGCAGCTCTTTGCACTGCATATTGCGGATACCTGCGGCCAGTCGGCGATCTGCGTCGGCCGGGTGGAGACATACCGGCAGGCGGAGCAGGTGCTCGATGCGCTGCTGGAGACGGATGCCTGCTTCTCGCTCAGGGACCTTGCGGTCAATGGCGGCGATATGCTCGCGCTTGGATTGCGCGGCCGGGCGGTCGGCGCTGCGCTGCAGGCGTGCCTGGACGCGGTCATAGACGAGGTGGTGCCGAACGACAGGACCGCGCTGCTGGCTTATGCGGCGGAAAATTTACAGCGCTTTGCAAATTCCTGAAACTCGGGACTTGAAAAATGTGGGGCGATGTTATAAGATGAAGAACATATTTGAATTACATTGTAATAGAATATGCGGAGAAAAGAGTCATGGAACAGATTCGGTCGCGGAAAAATCAATACATTCTGCACCTGCGCGCACTGGCAAAGTCCGGTGACGCGCGCCGGGACGCGGGGGAGTATGTCTGCGATGGTGAAAAGCTGCTGCGCGAAGCGCTGCAGTTTGGCGCAGAGGTCACATCCGTGCTCTGGCGCGACACGGCGGCGTTCCCGCTGCCGGACAAGGTTGCGCAGTATACGGCCGATGCCGAACTCGTCGAGTATGCCTCGCCGCTCATGCATTCACCGGGGCCTGTCTTTACCGTGCGCATCCCGGAAATGTGTCTGCGGGAGCGGCTGCGGCATGTCATCGTGCTGGAGGGTGTGCAGGATCCCGGCAATGTCGGCACCGTCATCCGCACGGCGAACGCCCTCGGCATGGACACCGTGGTGCTTACCGGTGCGTGTGCCGATCTCTACAGTCCCAAGACCGTGCGCGCCGCGATGGGCGCGCTCTTCCGCCAGCCGGTGCTGACGTGCACGCAGGACGAGCTAGTGCAGCTGCTGAATGCCAACGGGCTGAAGCTCTACGGCGCAGCGCTGACGGACGCGGCGCAGGACCTGCGGCGCGTGCCGCTCTCACCGGCAGCCGTGGCGATCGGCAGCGAGGGCCGCGGCCTGAGCGCGCAACTGCTCGCACAGTGCGACGGGCAGATCATCATCCCCATGCAGCCGGGCGCCGAGTCGCTCAATGCGGCGGTGGCCGCGGCGGTCGTCATGTGGGAGATCGCCCGCGCCGGAATGTGAGGAGGCGCGCCAATGTCACAGCTGCAATACTGGGTCTGGCTGTCCATGCGCTTTGGCGTGCGCCCGAAGGTGAAGCTCGCACTCGTGGAGCATTTCGGCACGCCGCGCGATGTATATTTTGCCACTGAAGCGGACTACCGCGTCCGTGTTCCGCTGCGTCCGGAGGAGCTCCGGCTGCTGCTGGACAAAGATCTGAAAGATGCCAACCGCGCGCTCGCTATCTGTGACCGGGAGCACATCCGCGTCCTGACGATCCAGGACGCGGCCTATCCGCAGCGTCTGCTGCAGATCTATGATCCGCCGCTGGTGCTCTATGTGCGCGGCACGCTGCCGCAGCTCGATGACCGCGCGGCCGTCGCCGTGGTGGGCACACGCAGCGCAACACCGTATGGCATGCGCACGGCGCGCAAGTTTGGCTCTGAAATCGTGCGCCATGGCGGTATTCTGCTTTCCGGTCTCACCGCTGGGATCGACCGCTCGGCCGCCGAGGGCGCACTGCACGCCGGAGGTATCTGCGTGGGCGTGTCCGGCACGGCGATCAATCTGGATTTTGCGGGCGCATGCACGCAGGAGACTGCGCGCTGCGGCGCCGTTGTGAGTGAGTTTGCGCCGAACATGTCCGTGCCGCGTTTCGGCTTCCGGCTGCGCAACCGCATTACGTCCGGTCTCGCCGTAGCGACGGTCGTGGTCGAAGCGCCGGAGAAAAGCGGCGCGCTCCTGTTTGCCGACGATGCCGTTACGCAGGGCAGGGAGGTCTTTGCCGTACCCGGCAATGCGGACTCCCGTGCCTCGGTCGGCAGCAACGCGCTGCTCAAGGACGGTGCCCGTCCGGCTACGTGTGCGTGGGACGTGCTGAGCGATTTTCGCCGCATGTTTCCCGGCACACTGCGCGAAAATATTGCGCCTGAGCCCGACATAGCGACACCTGAACCGCTGCCGGAGACGGGCAGCGGCTTTGCGCAGGTGCGCCGCCCGGTCGCGGAGAAAAGGATTGACAAGCCGCAGCCGGAGGCATATATTGACTTGGAAGCGCAGCTGAAGTCGCTCACGACCGAGCAGCTGCAGATCGTCGCGGCGATCGATGCGCCTGGCACCCAGGTGGATCTCATCATCGAAAAGACGCAGCTCCCGGCGAGCAAGGTGCTCGCGGAGCTGACTGTACTGCAGATCCGCGGCGTGGTCCGGCAGGAGCCGGGCAAACGTTTTTCATTAAATGTACGCGCAGGCACTGCGCAGGAATCATAAGGAGTTGGAGTAGACCCGATGGCAAAAGCAAAAACCGATCTGGTGATCGTCGAGTCTCCGGCGAAGGCCAGAACAATCGAAAAATATCTGGGCAATCACTATCAGGTCGTGGCCTCGATGGGGCATCTGCGTGACCTGCCCAAGAGCACTATGGGCGTGGATATCGACGGTGATTTTACGCCGCAGTACCTGCCCGTGAAGGAACGTGCAGATGTGATCGCCGACCTGAAAAAGCGTGCAAAGTCAGCCGGTACCGTCTATCTCGCGACCGACCCTGACCGCGAGGGAGAGGCCATTTCGTGGCACCTGAAGGAGCTGCTGAATCTGCCGGATGACAAGGCCAAGCGCGTGACGTTCAACGAGATCACGAAAAAGGTCGTCACCGAGAGCATCCAGCACCCGCGCGAGATCGATCAGGATCTGGTCGACGCACAGCAGGCGCGCCGCATTCTCGACCGCATCGTGGGCTATAAACTCAGCCCGCTGCTCTGGCGCAAGGTCAAGCCCGGCCTGTCCGCCGGCCGCGTGCAGTCGGTGGCCACGCGCATCGTGGTCGACCGTGAAAATGAGATCCGCGCCTTCCAGCCGCAGGAGTACTGGCTGCTTGACGCGCTGCTCGACTGTGGTGCGGGCACGTTCACGGCGCGCTTTTACGGCACGGCCGATAAGAAAATGGACGTTCCGGACGAAGCCACGGCCGATCAGATCATTGCCGCCGTGTCGGCTGAGCCGTTCAAGATCGCGAGCGTCAAGCGCGGCGAAAAGCAGCGCAGTCCGTCGCCCCCGTTCATCACCTCGACCCTGCAGCAGGAGGCTTCCCGCCGCCTGGGTATGACGCCGCGGCGCACCATGTCGGTCGCGCAGCAGCTCTATGAGGGCGTGGATATCACCGATCGCGGAACGATCGGCCTCATCACCTATATGCGTACCGATTCACAGCGCCTGTCCGATGAGGCGCTTGCCGCCGCACAGGCGTTTATCGTCGAGCACTACGGCCCGGAGTATCACCCCGGCAAGCCGCGCACGTATAAGACCAAGGCCGGCGCGCAGGACGCGCACGAGGCCATCCGCCCGACGGACGTCACGCTCACGCCGGATCGCGTGCGCCATGACCTCACGCCGGAGCAGTACCGGCTCTACCGGCTCATCTGGGGCCGCTTCACGGCCTGCCAGATGGCCAACGCCGTGTATGACAACGTCGTCGTAGACGCCGGCAGTGCGGGCTATCTTTTCCGCGCCAACTATTCCGAGCAGAAGTTCGCGGGCTACACCGCCGTGTATGAAGAGGCGAAGGACGAGGAGACGAGCGAGGTGCGCCGCCCGCTGCCGTCGCTCAAGCAGGGTGACGCCGTGGACCTCAAGCAGGTCACGAAAGAGCAGCAGTTCACACAGCCGCCCGCCCGCTACACGGAGGCGACGCTCATCCGCGCCATGGAGGAGAAGGGCATCGGCCGTCCGTCCACGTATGCGCCGACGATCTCGACCATCCTCAGCCGCAACTATGTCGTCAAGGAGGGGCGCTACCTGCGCCCGACAAATCTCGGCATCGTCGTGACTGAGATGATGGAGGAATATTTCCGCAACATTGTCGATCTGAAGTTCACTGCCAACATGGAGACGGATCTCGACAAGATCGAGGCCGGCAAGATGGCGTGGAAGGACGTACTGCGCGAATATTATAAGGACTTTGACGCAAACCTCAACAACGCTGAGATCCAGCTCGAGGGCAAGCACCTCAAGGTGCCGGATGAGGAGTCGGACGAGGTCTGCCCGAACTGTGGGCGCAAGCTCGTGTATAAAAACGGCCGCTTCGGCCGCTTCCTTGCCTGCCCGGGCTATCCAGAGTGCAGCTTCACGATGCCCATCGTCGTCGAGATGCCCGGCAAGTGCCCGGCCTGCGGCGGACGTCTGCTCAAGCGCACGTCCCGCAAGGGCTTTGCCTATTACGCCTGTGAGCGCGGGCACGATTGCCCGGGACATGGCGAGGGCGAGGGCGGCGAGAACATCCAGGGCTTCATGACCTGGGACGTTCCGACGAAGGATTACTGCCCCGAGTGCGGCAAGACCATGTTCAAGCGTGCCGGCAAGGGTGCCAACAAGCCGTTTTGCATCAACCCCGAGTGCCCGAACTATCTGCCGCCCGACAAGCGCGGCTACAAGCGCAAGCCGAAACCGGCGGACGACGCGGCCGAACCCAAGGCTGAGGCCGAGCCGGAATCCAAGGAGACGAAGCCGGAGACCAAAAAACTGGCGGCGAAGAAATCCACTGCAAAAAAGCCTATTGCCAAAAAGCCCGCAGCGAAGAAAACGGCCGCCAAGAAACCGGCCGCAAAAAAGACGACGAAACCCAAGAAGAAAGCATAATTGGAAAGGCGGCCTGACCGGCCGCCTTTTTCGAGGGAGGAACGCTATGACCCCAGTGACCGTGATCGGTGCGGGCCTGGCGGGATGCGAGTGCGCGTGGCAGCTGGCCGGGCGCGGCATCCCGGTGCGCCTGATCGAGATGAAACCCAAGAAAATGACCCCCGCGCACGTATCCGAAAACTTTGCCGAGCTCGTCTGCTCCAACTCCCTGCGCAGCGATGAGCTCACAAACGCCGTCGGCCTGCTCAAGGAGGAACTGCGCCGGCTCGACTCCGTCGTGCTCGCGAGCGCGGATCATAACCGCGTCGCCGCCGGCGGCGCGCTCGCCGTGGACCGAGAGGCGTTCGCGCGCGAGATCACGGAGCGCATCTGCGCGCATCCGAATATCACCGTCGAGCGCGCCGAGGCAGACACCATCCCGGAGGGGGAGGTCGTCATCGCGACCGGACCGCTCACGAGCGACGCCATGGCCGCCGAGATCCAGCGCCTCTGCCCGGAGTTCGACCTGCATTTTTACGATGCCGTGGCCCCCATCGTCTCGCTCGAGAGCGTGGACATGGACAGCGCCTTTTTCGCCAGCCGCTACGACAAGGGCACGGCCGACTATGTCAACTGCCCCATGGATCAGGCGGAGTACACCGCCTTCGTGCAGGAGCTGCGCAATGCAAAGGAAGCGCCCATCCACGGCTTTGACGACGGCGCGGTCTTTGAGGGCTGTATGCCGGTCGAGGTCATGGCCCGCCGCGGGGAGGACACCCTGCGCTACGGCCCACTCAAGCCGGTCGGCCTGCGTGACCCGCGCACCGGGCGGGACAACTATGCCGTCGTGCAGCTCCGGCGCGACAACGCCGAGGGCACGCTGTATAACATCGTCGGTTTCCAGACGCATCTGACGTTCGGCGAGCAAAAGCGTGTCTTTTCCATGATCCCGGCGCTGCGGAACGCGGAGTTCGTGCGCTACGGCGTCATGCACCGCAACACTTATTTAAATTCTCCGCAGCTGCTCGACCGGTATTACCGCCTCCGGCGAGCCCCGCGCATCCGCTTCGCCGGGCAGATGACCGGTGTCGAGGGCTATGTGGAGTCGTGCGCGTCCGGCGCGCTCGTCGGTATCGAGACGGCCGCGCAGCTGCTCGGCCTGGAGCCTGTCGATTTTCCGCAGGAAACGGCCATCGGCGCACTGTCTCTGTACATTTCCGGCGGCAGCGTCGGCGATTTTCAACCCATGAACATCAATTTTGGCATCATCACACCGCTGGATCACCGCGTGCGCGGCAAGCGCAATAAGAATGCGGAGATCTCGGCACGCAGCCTCCAGATCTTGGACGGGCTGAAACAAAAGGAGGTTTTTCATCTATGAGAATTCTTGTGGACGCAATGGGCGGTGATCTCGCCCCGGACGAGATCGTCAAGGGCGCGGTGCATGCGCAGCAGGAGTTGGGCGCGGAGATCGTGCTCGTCGGCCAGCGCGCCGCCATTGAGGCCTGCCTGCGCAGCGAACAGGCCAAGCTCGAGATCATCGACGCCAGTGAGGTCATCACCATGGACGACGACCCCAGCACGGCCACCCGCCGCAAGAAGGACGCTTCCATGACGGTCGCGCTCAACATGCTGCGTGACGGCAAGGGCGACGCGGTCGTTTCTGCCGGCAGCACCGGCGCACTGCTCACCGGTGCCACGCTCATTGTCAAGCGCATCCACGGCATCCGCCGCGCGGCGCTGGCCCCCGTGCTGCCAAATGGAGACGCGGGCGTCATGCTCATCGACTGCGGTGCCAACGCCGACTGCACGCCGGAGTATCTGCTGCAGTTTGCCTATATGGGCAGCTATTATGCCCGCACCATGCTCGGCATCGCCGCGCCGCGGGTCGGCCTGCTGAGCAACGGCACCGAGGATCATAAGGGCTCCGAGCTCCAGCATGAGACGTTCCCGCTGCTCAAGGCGGCGGACGCCGCCGGCCGCATCCGCTTTGTCGGCAATGTTGAGGCGTCGCAGGTGTTCAGCGGCGACGTGGACGTCGTCGTCACGGACGGCTTCACCGGCAACGTGCTGCTCAAGGGCATCGAGGGCAGCATCAAGTACATGACGCGCCAGCTCAAGGGCATTTTCATGAAAAACTTCAAGACCAAGATGGCCGCCCTTGCCATCAAGGACGAGTTCCACGCGCTCAAGGCATCGCTCGACCCGAACGAGGTCGGCGGCACGGCCATGCTCGGCATCAGCAAGCCTGTCATCAAGGCGCACGGCTCATCTGATGCGCGCGCGATCTACAATGCCATCCGCCAGGCGATCGCCTTTGTGGATTCCGGCATCATTGACGACATCACGGCCAATATTTCCTACATGCGTGTGGACAAGCACGCGGCGAAGGAGTGCGACTGATGGAGGCGCTGGAGGCCCGCCTGGGCTACACGTTCCGCGACCGGCGGCTGCTGGAAAATGCGCTTATGCACAGCTCCTATGCCAATGAGAACCGCGCGCGGGGCTATACCAGCAACGAGCGGCTCGAGTTTCTGGGCGATTCCGTGCTCGGCATGGTCACGGCGACGCGGCTCTATCAGCTCTATCCCGACATGCCGGAGGGGAAGATGAGCCGTCTGCGTGCCGAACTCGTCTGCGAGCAGGCGCTGCACGGCGTGGCGCTCACACTGCATCTGGGCGACTATATCCGCCTTGGCCACGGGGAGGAGCGCAGCGGCGGCAGAGAGCGGCCATCCATCCTTGCCGACGCGGGGGAGGCGATCATCGCCGCCATGTATCTCGACGGCGGGCTCGAGCCTGCGCAGCGCTTTATCCTCACGCACATCCTCAACGGCCTGGCCGAGGGGGAGATCCACCATGTTGAGGACTACAAGACAGAGCTGCAGGAGCGCGTGCAGCGCCGCGCCGGGCAGACGCTTTCCTATACCGTCTGCGCCGAGAGCGGCCCGGACCACAACAAGACGTTCACCATGGCCGTGCTGCTCAACGGCAGCGAGATCGGCCGCGGCACCGGCCGCACGAAAAAGGAGGCGGAGCAGTCCGCCGCTCGGTGCGCGCTCGAACAGATGACGCAATAACGGCATGCAGCCGCCTGGAACACACAGGCGGCTGCATTTTTTCACATCTGAAAAAATGCACTCCGGCCGTTGCAAAATGGCATTTTTGGCGGTATACTCTACTTTGTATTACTTTGATTTGAGATATAGCGGCGTTCCTGCACGCGCAGGCGCCGGATATGCGAGGGATTTTGTGTACTTAAAAGCATTGGAGATCCAGGGCTTCAAGTCCTTTCCGGACAAGACGCGCCTGAATTTTGACCAGGAGATCACGGCAATCGTCGGCCCGAACGGGAGCGGCAAGTCGAACATATCGGACGCCATTCTGTGGGTCATGGGCGAGCAGCGCACGAAAACGCTGCGCGGCGGCAAGATGGAGGACGTCATCTTCGGCGGCACAGAAAAGCGCAGCCCCATGGGCTTTGCGCAGGTGTCGCTCATCCTAGACAACAGCACCGGCATCTTCGACACCGAAAACACCGAGGTCATGATCACCCGCCGCTATTACCGGAGCGGCGAGAGCGAATATTATATCAACCGCGAGGCATGCCGCCTGCGCGACATCAATGAGCTGCTCATGGACACAGGCCTCGGCCGCGATGGGTACTCGATCATCGGGCAGGGCCGCATCGCCGAGATCGTCTCCGGCAAGAGCAACGAGCGCCGCGAGATCTTTGAGGAAGCGGCCGGCATCTCGCGCTACCGCTACCGCAAGGAGGAGTCGGAGCGCAAGCTCGCCCGCACGGAGGAAAACCTCCTGCGCATCAACGACAAGGTCGATGAGCTGGAGCTGCAGGTCGAGCCCCTGCGCAAGCAGGCCGAGACGGCGAAGAAGTACCTCCGCCTGCGCGACGAGCTCAAAAGCGCGGAGGTCTCCGTCTGGATGGAGACGCTCGACCGGCTGCACGCGCAGGCCGAGACCGTGAACCGCGATTATCAGACCGCGAAGGAAAACCTCGCCGGCGCACAGCGCGAGCTCGAGCAGCTCTATGCAGCGTCGGAGAACATCGCGCAGAAGATGCGCGAGAAGGATCTGGAGTCCGAGCGCACACGCGAGCAGATCTCCGAGGCTGAGAGTGCCGCCGCCGAGTGCGAGAGCGCCGCGGCCGTCGTGCGCACGAACCTGCAAAACAGCGCCGACAGCATTGCGTGCCTGCGTGTGGAGGTGTCCGAGCAGGCCGACCGTGCAAGCGCCCTGCAGGCGCAAATTGATGCGCAGCAGCGCCGTCTGCAGGAAATCGAAGCGGAAAAGGCGCAGCACGCGCAGGAGATCCAGTCTGTGCTTGACGAGATTGACCGCAACGCGGTGTCCTCCGGTGCGGCCGAGCGCGCGTATACGGAGCTGCTTGCCAAAGAGAGCGCGCAGAGTAACGCACTGGCCGAGTGCCGCACGCGCATCACGCTCCTGGCCGACAAATCGCAGGAGCTGCTCGATCAGGAAAATGCCGTCGCTACAGCTGCCGCGGAGGCGGCCGAGCATCTGGCGGCATTGGAGGCACAGGCGCAGGAAAAGCAGACCGCACAGCAGCACGCGCGCACCGCGTGCGATGCCCTGCGCGTGGAACAAAGGGAGAAGGCCCAGCGTCTTTCCGCCTGTGAGCAGGCGCTCACAAAACAGCAGGAGCGGCTGTCCGGCCTGACGGTCGACCTGCGCAGCACCGAGTCGCGCATCCATATGCTCACCGAGATGGAAAAAGACTTCGAGGGCTACAACCGCGCGGTCAAGGCCGTCATGCATGCGGCCGAAAAGGGGACGCTGCGCGGCGTGCGCGGCCCGGTCGCAAACCTGATCAAGACCGGCGACCGCTACGCCCTCGCCATCGAGACGGCGCTCGGCGCCGCGGCGCAGAATATCGTCGTCGATACGCAGAGCTGCGGCGCGCAGGCCATTGAGCTCCTGCGCCGGCGCGAGACCGGCCGCGCGACGTTCCTGCCGCTCGATACCATCCGCCCCATGCACTTGAACAGCGTGCCGGATCAGGAGCCGGGCTATGTCGGCGTGGCCGACACGCTCGTCACCTGCGCCGCCGCTTACCGCAATATTGTCAGCAATCTTCTGGGCCGCACCGTCGTGGCCGAGACGATGAAAGACGCCATCGCCATCTCCAAGCGCTATGACCACCGCTACCGCATCGTCACGCTCGACGGGCAGCTCGTCAATGCCGGCGGCTCACTCACCGGCGGCAGCGCCGCCAAGGGCAGCGGCATCCTCTCGCGCGCAAATGAGCTCAAGCGCCTGCGCGCAGCACTCGACACGCTCACACTGGAGAAAAAGCGGCGCGAGGCCGAGCTTGAGGACGCGCAGACGGCATGCGACACCGCGCACGCGCAGCTCGACACTGCGCAGGCGCAGCTGGAGCAGGCGGTCGAGACGCTGCACAAGGCGGAGTCCGAGGCGGTGCAGGTCGCGCTGCTGAAAAACGCCGCGCAGGAGACCATCGAGGGGCAGAATGCGTCCATCGACGCCTGCCGCGCGCAGCAGAAGGCAAATCAGGACCGCATCGCGGCCGCCCGCGCCGACGCGCTTTCGGCGGAGCAGGCGCTCGCCCGGCTTCGTGCCGAGCGCGATCAGAGTGAGCTCGGCCGCGGCGCGTTTGACCGCCGCCGTCAGGAACTGGCCGACCGGCTGGCCGGCCTGCGGGCGGAGTCGGCGTCTCTGGATGCCGAGCGCGAGACCATCACGCGCACCACACAGCAGATCCACGACCTCTTTGAGGAAATGACCGGCGACCGCACGGCCCGCCTCGCCCAGATCGAGCAGGCAGAAGCCGGCACGCAGCAGCTGCAGCAGACCCTGCAGATGCACGAGCGCCGTCTGGCCGAGCTGCGCCAGCGCGCAGAGACACTGCGCAGCGAGCTTGCCGCGTGTAGCAGCCGCAAGCTGGAGCTGGAGGGTCAGCGCACCCGCACCGACCGCGATGCGCAGGCGCGCAACCGCGACCTGCTGGATATGCAGGGGCTCGTGTCACGCTTCGAGCAGAAAAAGCTCTCGGCGGACATGGAGGGAAAGCAGATCCTCGACAAGCTCTGGGACAATTATGAGCTCAGCCGCACGGCGGCCGAGGCGCTGCGCCAGCCGATCGAGAACATGACGAAGGCCAACCGGCAGATCGCCGAACTGCGGCGCAATATCGGCGCGCTGGGCACGCCGAACCTCGGCGCGATCGACGAATTCACGCGCGTGAACACGCGCTATACCTTCCTTACCGGCCAGCGGGACGACATTCTCAAGGCCAAGCGCGAGCTGACCGGCATCATCGCCGACGTGACGGGGGAGATGGAGGGCATCTTCACCACGCAGTTTCAGGCGATCGATCAGGCGTTCCGCCAGACGTTTCTGGAGCTGTTCGGCGGCGGCAAGGCCGCGCTCGTGCTCGAGGATCCGGAGCATGTGCTCGACAGCGGCATCGAGATCAAGGTGCAGCCGCCCGGCAAGGCGCTCTCGACGCTGAGCCTGATGTCCGGCGGCGAGATGGCGTTCGTGGCCATCGCGCTCTACTTTGCGATTTTGAAGGTGCGGCCGACGCCGTTTTGCGTCATGGATGAGATCGAGGCCGCGCTGGACGAGGCGAACGTCACGCGCTATGTGCAGTATATGCGCCGCCTCGCCAAGAACACGCAGTTTCTCGTCATCACGCACCGCCGCGGTACCATGGAGGAGGCCGACCATTTGTTCGGCGTGACCATGCAGGAAAAAGGCGTATCCCGCGTCATTGAGCTTTCGCTGGATGAAGCGGCTAAAACCATATCGTAACGGAGAAGATAGTTCTATGGGATTTTTTGATAAGATCAAACAGGGTCTGACCAAGACCAAGACGAAGATGGACGCCCAGCTGACCGGCATTTTTGCCGCCTATGAGCCGGGCGACGAGGAATTTTTCGAAGACCTCGAGGAAACGCTCATCCTCGCCGACACCGGCGTGGAAACGACGACCAAGGCCATCGCGCAGCTGCGAAAAGCCATCGAGCTTAAGAAGCTGCGCACCGGCGCCGAGGTGAAAAAAGAGTTTGTGCAGATCCTCACGCGCATCCTCAAGGTGCAGGACACCATGCTCCTGCTTACGACGCAGCCGTCGGTCGTACTCGTCGTCGGCGTCAACGGCGTCGGCAAGACGACGACGATCGGCAAGCTCGCCGCCCAGCTCAAGAAAGAGGGCAACCGTGTGCTCCTCTCGGCGGCGGATACGTTCCGCGCCGCCGCAGCCGACCAGCTCACCGTCTGGGCGCAGCGTGCGGGTGTGGACATCGTCAAGCATGAAGAGGGCTCCGACCCCGCCGCCGTGGTGTTTGACTCCATTCAGGCGGCGAAGGCCCGCGGCACGGACGTCGTCATCATCGATACCGCCGGCCGCCTGCACAACAAGGCAAACCTCATGAACGAGCTCAATAAGATCACCCGCGTCATCCGCCGCGAGCTGCCGGAGGCCGATATTGAAACGCTCATGGTGCTCGATGCCACGACCGGCCAGAACGGCCTCATCCAGGCCAAGCAGTTTCTCGACACGGCCGACCTCACCGGCATCGTGCTCACGAAGCTCGACGGCACAGCCAAGGGCGGCATCGTCTTTGCCATCGCAAACGACCTGCAGCTGCCGGTGAAATACGTTGGCGTCGGCGAGCAGATCGACGACCTGCTCGAGTTCAAGCCCGCGGAATTTGTGGAGGCGCTGCTGTCATGATCCTTGCAAGCAACAACGCACATAAGCTTGAGGAGTTTCGCGCCATCTTTGCGGACATGGGCATTGAGATCATCCCGCAGAGCGCGGCCGGCTGCCACTTCGAGGTGGACGAGACGGGGGAGACCTTCGAGGAAAACGCCTATCTGAAGGCCATCGCCGTCACCCGCGCGACGGGGCAGCCCGCCGTCGCGGACGATTCCGGCCTCATGGTCGATGCGCTCGGCGGCGCGCCCGGCGTGCACTCGGCGCGTTATACCGGCCGGCACGAGGACTCGGACGCTGCGCGTTATACGCTCCTGCTGCATAATCTCGGCGACCGCACCGACCGCACGGCCCGGTTCGTGTCGTGCATCTGCTGCACGTTCCCGAACGGGGATGTCCTGCGCGCACGCGGCACCTGCGAGGGCAGCATCCTTTTCGCGCCGCGCGGGGAAAACGGCTTCGGCTATGACCCGGTGTTTCAGCCGGACGGCTATGCCTGCTCCATGGCGGAACTGCGCCCGGAAGAGAAAAACGCCATTTCCCACCGTGGGAATGCGCTCAAAATCCTGAAAGAAGAATTGAGGAACTACTATGCTGACAAGTAAACAGCGCGCCCAGCTGCGCGGTCTCGCTGCGACGGAGGACACCATTGTCCACATCGGCAAGGGCGGCATCACGGAAAACATCATCACCCAGATGAGCGACGCGCTCAAGGCGCGTGAGCTCGTCAAGGGCCGCGTGCTCGAAAACTCGCTCCTGACCGCGCGCGAGGCGTGCGACCAGCTCGCCGAGGTCTGCCGCGCCGAACCCGTGCAGGTCATTGGCTCGAAGTTCGTGCTCTATAAGCGCAATGAGCAGAAGCCGAAGATCGAGCTCGTGAAAAAGGCGAAAAAATGAAGATCTGCATCTATGGCGGCAGCTTCAACCCGCCACATCTGGGACATACGGCCGCGCTGCGCGCGGTGCGCGCGGCGATCCGGCCGGATCTGACGCTTGTCATCCCGGACCGTATCCCGCCGCACAAGGAGTTGACGGCGGGCAGCCCGGAGCCGGCGGAGCGCCTGCTCATGACGATGCTGGCCTTCTCCGGCGAGCCGGGCGTGGAGGTCTCCGACATGGAGCTGCACCGCTCCGGCAAGAGCTACACGGCCGACACCGTGCGTGAGCTGCGCGCGTGCAATCCGGACGCGGAGCTGTACCTCGTCGTCGGCACGGATATGCTCACGACGTTCGAGGAGTGGCATGATTTTCGGTATCTGCTCGGGCAGGTGACGCTTGTCGCGCTCGCCCGCACGGGCGATGAGCACACGGAAGTGGAGCGCTTCAGCGCCTACCTGCGCGAGACGTATGGCGCCCGCGTTATCGCCCTGCCGGCCGAGCCGATCCCGGTCACGAGCACGACCGTGCGTGCGCTGCTGCCGCAGCGGCGGGGCAGCGAGTACCTTGCACCCAATGTGTATGCACACATCATCCAGCAGCGGCTCTACGGCGCAAAGCCGGACCTTAACTGGCTGCGTGAGCAGGCTTACCCCATGCTCAAGCCGCGGCGCATCTCCCACGTCTGGGGCTGCGAGCACGAGGCGCGCCGGCTCGCCGAGCGCTGGGGCTGCGACCCGGATGCTGCTGCAGAGGCCGGAATTTTGCACGATTGCACGAAAAAATTAGAGCTATCTGACCAATTGCTATTGTCTGAAAAATATGGTATCATAAACGACACGGTCGAAACGGCCAACACCAAGCTCCTGCACGCCAAAACCGGCGCTGCCGTAGCTAAGAACCGTTTCGGTGTACCGCTTGAGATAGAAAACGCCATCCGCTGGCACACGACCGGAAAGCCCGATATGACCACGCTCGAAAAGGTCCTGTATATGGCCGACTATATCGAGCCGTCGCGGGATTTTGACGGCGTGGACGAGCTGCGGCGGCTCGCTTACACCGATCTCGACGCGGCTATGGTGCTGGGGCTGAAGATGAGCCTCGAGGATCTGGAGGCCGGCGGCATCACACCGCACGAGAACACGGTGCAGGCATTAAACTGGTATCAGGGCAGGGAAAAAGAATATGAAAAGACGACAGAGTGACGATCGCTATCCGGGTGCTTACGGCGGATATGACGATCAGGGTTACGACCGTTACGACGGTGGCTATGACGATGGATACGACGACGGCAGCGGCTTTCAGGACGACCCGTTTTCCGAGGCATCGGCGGCGGTGAATCACCGCGTGCAGGCGCAGCAGTCGCAGGCCAGGCGCCAGAAAAAGAAAAAAGTGCGCATCACGGTCATCGTGGTCGTGGTGCTGGCGCTGCTGATCGGCGAGTTTGCGATCCTGATGAACCACTGGGTCAGCCCGCCGAGTCTGACCGGCGGCCTGAGCGACGGCAATCCGGACGACGGTGTGGATGTCAGCACCGACGGCCGCAAGAAGGGGTGCTACACGTTCCTTATCGCCGGCAAGGACCGCGCGGCCGGCCTGACGGACACGGTGCTCGTCGGTATGCTCGACACGGAGAACAAGTCTCTGAAATTTGTCAGCATCCCGCGTGACACAGCTGTGAATGTGGCCTACCGGCCCAAAAAGATGAACCAGTATTACGCCGCGGCCGAGAACAACGGCAAGGACGGCGTGGAGGCGCTCATCGGCGGCGCGGAGCAGATTCTCGGCTACCGGGTCGACAGTTATGCGCTCTTTGACGTGGAGGTGTTCGTCGAACTCATTGACGCCATGGGCGGTATCGACTTCGACGTCCCAGTTGATATGGACTATGACGATCCCAGTCAGAACCTGAGCATCCACGTGCAGAAGGGCTATCAGCACCTCAATGGCTATCAGACCATGGGCGTGTTCCGCTTCCGCAACACGTATGCCAACGGCGACATCGGCCGCATCGACGTGCAGCACCAGATGCTCAAGGCCATGATGAGCCAGTTTTTGAAGCTGCATAACATCCCCAACCTCAACAAACTCATTGACATCTATGAGAAGGAAGTCACCACGAACCTGTCGGCAGGCAACGTGATGTTCTACGTCAAGGAGTTTTTGAAGCTCGATGAAAGCGCCATCTCGTTTGAGACGATTCCGGCCAACTACAACGGCGTGAAAAATGGCATGTCCTACGTGTTCATCCACGTGGACGAGTGGCTGGAGTATCTCAACGCCTGGCTCAACCCGTATACAACGGAGATCACGTCCGCGAATGTGGACATTCTCTATGAATCCAATGGGCAGGTCGTGGCCACTTCCGGCACCGTCCAGGGCCCAAACAAATGGTAACGAAAAGGAAGGATGTAGCATTATGATGCCTGCTAACGAGCTCGCTGCGGTCATCGTCAAGGCGCTGGACGCAAAAAAGGGCGAGAACATTCAGCTGCTCAAGACCCGGGAACTGACGACGCTGGCGGACTATTTTGTCATCTGCACGGCCAGCTCCTCGACGCACGTCAAGACGCTGACCGACGCTGTGGAAGCGGCGGCGGACGACGTGGGCGAACCGGTCCTGCGCCGCGAGGGGCACCGCAACGGCAGCTGGGTCCTGCTCGACTACGGCTGCGTGATCGTGCACGTGTTCCAGGACGAGGCACGCAAGTTTTATGATCTGGAGCGTCTCTGGAGTGACGCAGAGGTCGTGGACATCTCCGACATGCGCGCCTGAGCACCAAAAGAAAACCAACCGGGGCGACGATCGTGCCGCCCCGCAATCTACTTATGATTTTTTGATTTTTCAGAGAGAAGTGAATGCAATGAAGTACGATTTCCAGGCGATCGAGAAAAAATGGCAGGCGCGCTGGGAGGAAGAAAAGCCCTTTGCAGCCGTCACCGGTGACCCGCGGCCGAAGTTTTACGGTCTGATCGAGTTCCCGTACCCCTCCGGCCAGGGCCTGCACGTCGGCCACCCGCGCCCGTTCACGGCGATGGACATCATCTGCCGTAAGCGCCGGATGCAGGGCTACAACGTTCTGTTCCCGATCGGCTTTGACGCGTTTGGCCTGCCGACTGAGAACTACGCCATCAAGAATCATATCCACCCGGCCATTGTGACAAAAAACAACATCGCCAACTTTACCAAGCAGCTCAAGATGCTTGGCTACAGCTTTGACTGGGATCGTGCGGTCGATACGACGGATCCGAGCTATTACAAGTGGACGCAGTGGATCTTCCTGCAGATGTTCAAGCACGGTCTGGCCTACAAGACCACGATGCCGGTTAACTGGTGCACGAGCTGCAAGTGCGTGCTCGCCAACGAAGAGGTCGTCAACGGTGTCTGCGAGCGCTGCGGCAGTGAGGTCGTGCGCAAGGAGAAGAGCCAGTGGATGCTCGCCATCACGAAGTACGCTCAGCGCCTGATCGACGATCTGGACGATGTGGATTACATCGAGCGCGTCAAGACCCAGCAGCGCAACTGGATCGGCCGCTCCACAGGTGCCGAGATCACGTTCAAGACCAACGTCGGTGACGACATCACGGTTTACACCACGCGTGCTGATACGCTCTTCGGCACGACGTACATGGTCATCTCACCGGAGCACCCGCTGCTCAAGCAGTGGCAGCCGCACATTGCCAACTGGGACGCCGTCGCCGCGTATCAGGAAGAGGCTGCGCATAAGTCCGATTTTGAGCGCGGCGAGCTCAACAAGGAAAAGACCGGCGTCCGTCTTGAGGGCATCGAGGTCATGAATCCCGTGACGCATAAGGTGCTGCCCATGTTCGTCTCGGACTACGTTCTCATGGGCTACGGCACCGGCATCGTCATGGGCGTTCCGGGCCATGACCAGCGCGACTGGGAGTTTGCCACGAAGTTCGGTCTGCCCATCGTCGAGGTCGTTGCCGGCGGCGACGTGACGAAGGAAGCCTTCGTCGCCAAGGACGACAGCGCCGTCATGGTCAACTCCGGCTTCCTCAATGGCATGACTGTCAAAGAAGCCATCCCCGCCATGAAGAAGTACGTCGTGGAGCAGGGCATTGGCAAGGAAAAGGTCAACTATAAGCTGCGCGACTGGGTCTTCAGCCGCCAGCGTTACTGGGGCGAGCCGATCCCGCTCGTCAACTGCCCGAAGTGCGGCTGGGTGCCGGTGCCGGAGGATCAGCTCCCGCTCGTGCTCCCGCAGGTGGACAGCTATGAGCCCACCGACGACGGCGAGAGCCCGCTGAGCAAGATGACCGACTGGGTCAACACCACCTGTCCGCAGTGCGGCGGCCCCGCCAAGCGCGAGACCGATACCATGCCGCAGTGGGCCGGCTCGAGCTGGTACTTCCTGCGTTATATGGATCCGCACAATGATAAAGAACTCGCTTCCAAGGAAGCGCTGGAGTACTGGAGCCCGGTCGACTGGTACAACGGCGGCATGGAGCACACCACGCTCCACCTGCTCTACAGCCGTTTCTGGCACAAGTTCCTGTATGATATTGGCGTTGTGCCGACCAAGGAGCCGTATCAGAAGCGTACAAGCCACGGCATGATCCTCGGCGAGGGCGGCGAGAAGATGTCCAAGTCCCGCGGCAACGTTGTCAACCCCAACGACATTGTCGACCAGTACGGCGCGGACACCATGCGTCTGCACATCATGTTCATCGGCGACTTTGAGAAGGCTGTCACCTGGTCCAACGAGGCCGTCAAGGGCTCGAAGCGCTTCCTCGACCGCGTCTGGAACCTGGCCGAGAGCTGCACGGACGATCTGGCCATTTCGGACAAGAATGAGGCGATCATCCATAAGACCATCAAGAAGGTCACGGAGGACATTGACGAGCTGAAGATGAATACTGCCATCGCGTCCATGATGACCATGGCTAACGAGTTTGCCGCCAACGGCTGCACGAAGGGCGACATGGAGCAGCTGCTGCTCCTGCTCAGCCCGTTTGCACCGCATATCGTCGAGGAGCTCTGGGAGCGGCTCGGCTTTGCCGCCAAGTACGGCAAGATGTGCTGCCAGTGCGACTGGCCGAGCTATGACGAGGCCAAGACGGTCGAAACGACCGTCACCATGGCTGTGCAGGTGCTCGGCAAGCTCAAAGGCACCGTCACCGTGGCCAAGGACAGCGACCAGCAGGCCGTCGTCGAAGCGGCGTTGCAGCTCGATAAGGTCCAGCGTCAGATGGAAGGTATGCAGATCGTGAAGGTCATCCACGTCCCGAACAAACTCGTCAACCTGATTTTGAAGCCGAAGGCCTAACTTCATCTTGACATCTGCGATCATTGCAATTATAATATTAACGCTAAAGCCATGCATGATGGCCCTTGAAGCGCCGCAAGGCGTATTTGGAGGGAGGGAATAAAATGTCTGAAATCTACGTCAAGGAGAATGAGTCTCTGGACAACGCGCTCAAGAGATTTAAGCGCAGCTGCGCCAAGGCTGGCGTCATGTCTGATCTGCGCCGCAAGGAGTACTACCAGAGCCCCAGCGTTCGTCGCCGCAAAAAGTCGGAGGCTGCACGCAAGAACAAGAATAAGCGTTACTACTAATGCAACCAAAAAATCCTGCATCCGAGGATGCAGGATTTTTCTTTGCCTTTTCAGGCCTGCGGTTCGTATACCGGAAGATCCACATACGTTGGTGCGTGCTTCATGGCGGGGATGAGTACATCGATAGCGTCCGCCATGCGCAGCTTGAGTGTGGATGTGTTGATGCACGGGTGGCAGCAGAGATACGCATCCTTCAGCAGGTCGCGGTCGATGAGCAGGCGCACACGCCCGTCATGGTCATTCATCAGCCCCAGCACGCTCACGGAGCCGGGCGTGATGTCCAGCAGCTCAAGCATATGCTCCGGCGCTGCGAATGACAGCCGCGCACTGCCGATCTGGTGCGAGAGATCCTTCGTGCGAAACGGCTTGTGCCCCGGCATCAGCAGCAGGTAAAATGCCGTCTGCTGCCGGTTCGTGAGAAAGAGATTCTTGCAGATCCCGGCACCGAGCACGTCCTCCACGGCGGCGCAGGCCTCGATCGTGTCGGCAGCGTCGTGATCGGCCCGGTCATAGGTGAGGCCCAGCCGGTCGAGCAGGTCATAGCAGCGCAGCTCCTTGTCCAGCCGCTGCCCGCTTGCTGGGCGGCCGTGATATAAATTCTGGTCAACATACATGGCGGTAACTCCTTAAAAATCGGTCTGCCGCCATTATAGCGGCTTTGGCGTGTGGGTTCAAGTCCCGCATGTCCGGTTGACAGGGCGGTGTGAAACGGGTACAATATACACTGTGAAACTGTGCAGAAAGGAACGTCCCATGGCATATCAGCTCATCGCCGTCGATATGGACGGCACATTGCTCAATTCCAATAAGGAGATCACACCGCGCACGGAGGCTGCCGTTACCGCTGCACTCGCGCGCGGGTATCACGTCGTCATGACGACCGGCCGCTGCTACCGGCAGATCGTGCCGTACATGGCGCAGTTTCCGGCCATGCGCTATGCTATCACGTCCAGCGGTGCCGCCGTGGCTGACTGCGCGCAGGATCGGATCATTTCGGCGCAGGACCTCCCGGCAGATGTCGCGGCGGAGCTTGTCCGCGCGTTCGAGGGGCTCGACGGCTTCCCGATCATCTTCTCCAATGGCGAGGCACTCTATCGTCCGGAGCTGCTTGATGATCCGCAGCGCTTTGGCATGGATGCCTATGTGGACAATTTCAAATCCCACTGTACGGCCTGTGAGGAGATGGAGCAGCGCTTTCTCGCTGCGCCCTATCCGGTGGAGAAGCTGGACTTTTATTTCGTTGATTCTGCCGAGCGCGCCAGGTTTCTCGCGCGCGTGCAGGATGTGCACGCCTGGGTCGTCCCGTGCGAGAGCGCGGGCGTGGAGGTCAACGCCATCGGCGTCGATAAGGGGAGCGGTCTGCAGGCGCTGTGCCGCTGTCTGAACATCCCCATCAGCGCCACGATCGCCATCGGCGATTCGGAAAACGACCGCCCGCTCCTGCGGGACGCCGGTCTGCCGCTCGCGATGGGCAACGCCATCGCGGACGTGAAGGACGCGGCACGGTACGTCATGCCCGACTGTGACCATGACGGTGTGGCCGAGGCGATTGAGCGCTTTCTGCTTGCGCAAAGTTGACCGGGCGCGCGAAGCGTTGTATGATAAAAATGCCCCATTTGTGGGACAGTGTAACAGGAGGCAGTGTCCATGGACAACATTCAGCAGCTGAAACAGTGGATCGACGGTAGCGACCGGATCGTGTTTTTCGGCGGTGCCGGCGTCTCGACCGAGAGCGGCATCCCGGATTTCCGCAGTGTGGACGGCCTGTATAACCAGAAATATGATTATCCGCCCGAGACGATCCTGAGCCACTCCTTCTTCATGGCGCATCCGGAGGAGTACTACAAATTCCACCGTGACAAGCTCGTCGTTGACGGGGCCAGGCCCAACCGCGCCCACCTGCGCCTGGCGGAGCTGGAGCGCGAGGGCAAGCTGCAGACGGTCATCACGCAGAATATCGACGGCCTGCATCAGGCGGCCGGGAGCAAAAATGTGCTCGAGCTGCATGGCAGCATCCACCGCTGCTACTGCATGCGCTGTGGCCGGCCGTATCCGGCGGAGCGCGTCAATCACGGCACCGGTGTGCCGCACTGTGACTGCGGCGGCATCATCCGGCCGGACATCGTGTTTTATGAGGAGTGCCTGGACGACGATGTCGTGTCCAGGGCAGTCCATTACATCCGCGAGGCGGAGGTGCTCATTGTCGGCGGCACGTCGCTGGCCGTGTACCCCGCAGCCGGACTTTTGAATTACTACCGGGGCAATAAGCTGGTGCTCATCAACCGCAGCGCCACGCCGTATGACGATCAGGCGAATCTCATCATCCATGAGAAGATCGGCGAAGTTTTTGCCCAGGTATAACGGAGGAAACAGGTTTTCATGCGAATTGACGTAATGGGCGTCGGGTTTGACAGCCTGACGATGGATGAAGCGGTCGCGCGTGCGCGCGACCTGATGGCGGAGCGGCGCGCGGCCTATGTCGTCACGCCGAATCCGGAGATTGTGATGCTCTGCCGCGAAGATCCTGCGGCCATGCAGGCCGTGCAGGGGGCGGACCTTGTCCTGCCGGACGGCATCGGCGTGATCTACGGCGCAAAAATTCTCGGCACGCCGCTGCGCGCAAAGCTGCCGGGTATCGACTTTGCCTCAGCGCTGATGGCACAGATGGGGCAGGAGGGCAAGAGCGTGTTCCTGCTGGGCGCCAAGCCCGGTGTCGCAGATGCGGCGGCGGAGAAAATGCGCGCGCGTTTTCCCGGTCTCGTCATCGCCGGGACGAACGACGGCTATTTTCAGGATGATGACCCCGTGGTGGAAAAAATCAACGCCGCGCATCCGGATCTGCTGCTCGTGTGCCTCGGCGCGCCGAAGCAGGAGCTCTGGATGCAGCGCAACGCACCGCGTCTGCGCGTCGGCCTCATGGCCGGTCTCGGCGGCAGTCTGGACGTGTTCGCCGGCAATGTCAAGCGCGCGCCGAAGTTTTTCCAGAAGCTCGGGCTCGAGTGGTTTTACCGGCTCCTCAAGGAACCGAAGCGCATCGGCCGCATGATGAAGCTGCCGAAATTCCTGTTTGCGGCCATCGGCTGCAAGCTCCGGGGGAAGAAACGCCATGGCGAAGGGTAAACTGATTGTACTGGAGGGCATTGACGGCAGCGGAAAATCCGCGCAGTACCGCCGCCTGTGCGCTCGTTTTGACGAGATGGGCATGGCCTATCATCACATCGTCTTTCCACGCTACGACCAGGAGTCGTCGGCGCTCATCCGCATGTATCTCAACGGCGCGTTCGGCGCGCACCCGTCGGATGTCAATGCGTATGCCGCGTCCACGTTCTTCGCGGTCGACCGCTATGCGTCTTACCGCACCGACTGGGGCGAGATCTATGAAAACGGTGGCCTGATCCTCTCCGACCGCTACACGACTTCGAACGCCATCCATCAGGGTTCCAAGCTCCCGGAGGCGGAGCTGCCGGCTTTCTTCGACTGGCTGTACGATCTGGAGTATGGCAAGATGGGCCTGCCGCGTCCGGATCTGGTGCTCTATCTGGATGTCGACCTGCCGACCTCGCTCAAGCGGATGCAGCACCGGCAGGAAAAGCACAACACCAAGGCCGATATTCACGAGCAGGACGTGGCCTATCTGGAAAACTGCCTGCGTATCGGCCGCCTCGCTGCCGCGCATTACGGCTGGACGGTCGTGCCGTTCATGAAAGACGGCGCGGAGCGCGAGCTGGAAGAAAAGCACGAGGAGATCTTCTCCATCATCCGCAGCGCGCTGTGAGCATTTCCGGGGAAAAGGCTGCCCTGCGCGCGGACCTGCGCGCCAGGCTTTCACAGGGCGACCCGGCAGATCACGCCGCGTGTGATGTGCGCATCACACAGCAGGTGCTTTCGCTGCCGGAGTTTCAGGCAGCGGAGCGGATTTTTGCCTACTGCAGTGTTGTGCCAGAGGTGGACACGCATGCCATCCTTGCGCAGGCGCGGCGCCGCGGCAAAACGGTCGCGCTCCCGGTCACACAGCCGGATGGGAAGATGCAGTTTGCGCGCTATGACGGTGTGCTCGTGCCCGGACGCTACGGCATTCCGGAACCGCCGCGCAGCGCGCAGGTTATGCTGCCGCAGCCCGGCGACCTGGTGCTCGTCCCGGCGCTGGCATATGACCGCGCGGGGCGGCGCCTTGGCCGCGGAGGCGGGTACTATGACCGCTTTCTGTCGTGCGTGGACTGCTGCACCGTCGGCCTGATCCGCGCGGCATTCTTGTTCGATACGCTGCCGGCCGAATGGAACGATGTGCCGGTTTCTGCCGTCATAACCGAGGATGGCGTTTTGCTCCCACAGGAAAAACCGGGGCTCCCGGAGGAGCCCCGATCGATACCGACCCGTTAGCAGCCGCAGCCGCAGCCGTTATTGTTGTTCTCGCAGCCACAGTTGCCCCAGCCGCCGCAGCAGAAGAGCAGGATCAGAATGAGGATGATCCAGAGACAGCTATTATTATTTCCGCAGCACATAACCAAAACCCTTTCTCCGCGCAACTGATTTTTGCGTGGCCAGATCCCGCGCGGTGCATGGATCTGGCGCGATGTTTTCCGGCGTAGCCGGAGAAACGGCGCCGTTTCCGTCCGTCGCCTTATCTTATGCCCCTCGGGGCAGGGGGGTTCCTCCGCCAAGCGGGCGGCAGGGACGAATTCCATGTTGACAGGGAGACCGAACCATGTCTGATCACTTTAAGAACTTTGATGAGCTGTTCCGCGATGAGCGGGATTCGTCCCGTCCGCAGCGTCCGGCCCAGCAGCGTCCGGCAGCTGCACAGCCTGCCCACCGCCGCCCGGCCCAGCAGCGTCCGG
>ENA-OYXB01000028-OYXB01000028.1-human-gut-metagenome-genome-assembly--contig:-NODE-28-length-40050-cov-5.508014_pt1 | contig 40050 bp, 30 predicted proteins | sample MGYA00244176_ERZ653409 | MGnify/ENA primary metagenome ERZ653409 (study PRJEB26926, sample SAMN06164912) | human gut metagenome | biome: ENVO:00009003; feature: ENVO:2100002; material: ENVO:00002003... | reverse complement strand
GCGATACGTCCGACAATCGGCAGCTGTTCGCCCTTCTGCTCGGCCTTGGACCATTCGCGCGCGTTTTCGGCGGCGCGCATGAACATCTTGCCAGCGAATCCGGTGCCGGCGCGCTGGGAGGCGGCGTTGTAGACCTTCTCGTACACACGCGGCACGGCGAGCAGCAGCGTGGGGCCAAAGGTTTCGAAGTCCTTGACCATCGTCTTCATATTGGAGCTCAGGGCCAGCGAAATCGTGCCGCCGAAGCTGAAGAATTCCATGAATCGGGCGAACACGTGACTCAACGGCAGGAACAGCAGCAGGCGGCGGTTGGGTCATGCGCCGGCGCGCGGCATGTACTGCAATGCGGAGAGTACCAGGAAGGCGAAGTTGCGGTGGGTCAGTTCCACGCCCTTCGGGGTGCCTGTAGAGCCGGATGTGTAGACGATGGTGGCGCGGTCGTCGCCGTGGGAGGCTTCCTTGTATTCCCAGAATTCGGCATCGGTGACGCTTTCGCCATAGGTCTTGATGGCGTTCAGGCCGCCGGCCTCGATTACGAACACGTTGCGCAGGGTGGGTACCTCGCTGCGCACGGATTCGATCTTGTCGCGCTGTCCGTCATCTTCGGCGATGGCGAGCGTGACTTTGGAATCGTTGAAAATCCAGCTGACCTGGCTGGCAGAGTTGGTCTCATACACCGGCACAGTGAGCGCGCCGATGGACATAATCGCCATATCCAGCGCGGTCCATTCCCAGCGGGTGCGCGAGACGATAGCGACTGAATCGCCCTTATTGACGCCAAGTCCGATCAGGCCCTTGGCCAGATCGATGACCATGTCACGGAATACTTGGGCACTGTACGGGTGCCAAGTGCCATCATCGCCCTTGTATTCGATCATGGCACCTTCGGGATCGCGCTTGGCGCGGTCATCGAGCAGATCGAACAGGTTGATGTCGCTGTCAATCGGCTCCTTGACGGGATTGGTGAACTGCTTGACGATACGAGTATCGTTTATGGCCTTATCAGCGATGTTTTCAGTCATACTCCCCATGTAACTCCACGGATGCTACAAAACACGCGCGAAACAACGGATTGTCCAGACCAAATGGCCCCGGCAATCCGTTATTTCAGGCAAACCAGGTAAATCTGTCGCACCGTACATTCAGCAGATTACTCGGCGGAGTCATTGGCCTTTTTCAGCTCGTCGCGAATCTCCTGCAGCGTGGCGAGAGTCTGCTCTTCAACGCTAGGCCCCTGTTCTTCAGCGTCAGCCTCATCCTGGGCAGCAGTGAGATCACGAAGCTTATTAATCGGCAAAATCACGCAGAAATACACCGCCACGCCAACAAGCAGGAAGTTAATCAGCGCGTTAAGAATCGCACCAAACGAAACGGTCGAGTTGTTGAACGTGATGGTCAGTAGTCCGGAAAGATCCGGTACGCCGCCGATCATGCCGATTAATGGGCTGATGAGATTGTCTACGATGGAATTGACCACAGCGGTAACGGCAGAGCCCATCACCACACCTACCGCCATATCAATCATTGATCCGCGCGACAGGAATTTCTTAAAGCCATTCAACGGACCTTTATCGGTCAAAGCAACAACTTTGCGAGCGGTTCCTCCCGTGGCCTTGGCAAAGTCGGCGGCAATATTCATGGGATTGTGGCTATTCATAACGGCACTCCTTACAAAATTCGGACACTTCACTTGTATCCGACTGGTTTCCCACGACCCCATTATGCCGCTTGTTGGAATACCCCTATACCACTGCGGCGTTCCCGTACATGACTATGTACGAGAACGCCGCCAACCCTGCTTGCAGAGAACCTGTTAGAGCTGTTTAGAACTGAATGTAATCGACTTCCGTATGTTCGCCGGTTTCCAAGTATTTCGCCACATCATCAGGACCGGCGAAAACCAGTTCGACCGCTTGCGCAATCATCAGATTGACACGATCCATTGGTGTAAGGTTCTCGAAATAGCCGTACACCGGAATTCCCAGCGCATGTGCATATCCGATTTCGAACATCGTGCCTGGGTCCTCGTCCATAAGATTGGCGACCACGGCTTTAGCAGCATTAATGCCATGGATATCGTCCGCAAAGCATCCTTCAGGGCCTGCTTCTTCGATCTGGCTGACAAACCGCGGCTTGAACAGTACCTTGCCATGGTCTTCCAGTATCTTTTCCAAACGTTCCATACTTGCCGTTTGTTCAGGATCGAAGAACGGACCGGCCACATAGAAGTCATACTGCTTGTCTTCACTCATGGTCTCTAGTCATAGCGCAGCAACGTCGAACGTCAGCCGTTATTTTCACTGTATGGACAAGGGGTCGTATTGTGAACATTGCTACGGGATAACCGTCAACGACTACGTACGTTGCCCACGATTGGCGCATGCCGCCGCTCTTGCGCCGTCCGCACTGCCAGCCCGTCAGCCGCGATTGACGATTTGCATGGCGCGGCCATCGTCCATCAGGTGGAAGCCATGCTTCTGGTAGAACGGTGCGTTTTTGCTTTCCTCAGGCATGACTTCCAGCAAGAAGTAGTCGCGATACTTAGCCTTGACCAGTTCAACGAGATGGCTGCCGATATGCTGCCCGTGATATGCCGGATCTACCAGCACCCAATGCATATAGGCCACCATTTCGGTATCGTCGAGCACGCGAACCAAGCCGACCAAATGGCCGCCATCCCATGCGCTGATCACCGTATCCGAATGCTGCAATGCCTTGAACAACCGTTCCGGCCACTGCGCCGATTCCCAACCTACCGACTTGAACAGCGCCTCAACCTGCTCAACAGTAAACCGCTTCTCTTCCGTGTATTCGATAGCCATGGACCCTCACGACAACCGTGAAGCCCCACATGTCTTTGCATAGTTTCACACGACGGGATGATGGATAGTGGAACCTATACGTTTACACATGCCTAATGCCCATGGCTCATCACCGATGAATAGAGGCTGAGATACCGTCATGTTTCCGAAGCCAAGTGCCCGAGATCGGATTCGAACCGACGACACCCGCTTTAGGAGAGCGGTGCTCTATCCACTGAGCTACTCGGGCAACGACGTTTCATTGTACACGGCCACACGCCCAGTCGCATCATGTTCGCGTGGCAGCTTGCGCAAGCCATCCGGCAACCTGAGCAAGCCACATGGAGGAACCCGACATCAGGTCATGGCCCGGTCTTTCGTGCCAGTTTGGTGCGAACTGCTCTTGCGCACGGCGAAAAGACACTGAAAGACAAGCCGTACACGGTACAGTGGCAAATCGCACGAAAAGCAAAGTAACAGTAAACAAGCCGGAGGAAAGGGCAGCATGGCAAAGGCACGGAGTACTACCACAGGCGCAAGCGTACGAGCTCGCGCCGCTGCCAAGCCACGCTCTGCCAGAGCCACGGCACGCCCAGTATCCAAGTCTGCCGTGAAGCCACACAAACGGCATCGTCTGCTTGGTTTTCTCGCCACGATGTTCGCGCTTCTTGCCCTTGCCGGCGCTGCCGCCCGCGCGCTGCCTGCCGATTTACAGGAACTGCCATTTGCGCCGATTGTGGTATCGGCAACGCCATGGTTCACGTTGCTTGGCTTGATTGCCCTGCTGTTGGCCATCGTGTCGCGGCGTATCCTTGCCGCACTAATCGCCATCGCCGCAATCGCATGCAATGGCTATTGGCAATATCCGTTCTTCTACTCGACCGATCCACTCCCCCAAGCCGCGCAGAACGCCGTGGCCGCAGCCTCCCCCAACACCAGCGATGCCTACGCGCGCGTCATGACCTTCAATGTGTATAAGGGGCAGGCCGACCCGCAAGCCATCGTCGAGCTGGTTCGCGATCAGCGCGTCGAAGTGCTTGCTTTGCAGGAGACCACCGAGGATTTCGTCAAAAAACTCAATGAGGCTGGTATTGAGCATTATCTGCCGTATGCGCAGGTCTCATCGTCTGACGGCGTATTCGGTAACGGCCTCTGGTCGGCCACGCCACTTGCCGATCCGACCGACGATGACGTGAATTCCAGCGCCTCATTCATGCCCGGCGGCACGGTGGATATGGGTGGCCAGCAGATTCGATTCGTATCCGTGCACACCACCGCTCCCGTACCCGGCTACTGGCGGCAGTGGAAGCGATCGCTGGATGAGTTGGGTCTGATGCGCGAGCATACGGATACACGGTATATTTTCATGGGCGATTTCAACGCCACTTACGATCACACGCCATTCCGTGATTTTCTTGGCGACCGGTTCGTGGATGCCGCACGTGAATCCGGACATGGGTTTACGTTCTCATGGCCCACGAACCGTGCGGCTGTGCCAATGTTCGCCGGTATTGACCACGTGGTGCTTGATCAGGGCATGAAGGCCGGACAATGCAAGGTGGTCAAAGTCGAGGGCTCTGATCATGCGGCATTGTTGGCTACCGTGGCGGTTGGGTGATTCCCCTCAATAGGACTAGAAACCGAGGCGGGTGCGGCCGAATTGGTCGAGCCAGCGCAAAATCGCGCCTTCACGCAGCGCCCACGGGCAGATCTCGACTTCCTGAATATTCAAAGCCTTCATGATCTCATCGGCCACAACGCCGCCGCCCACAATCTGCATCGTGCGTTCAGGCGTGATGCCGGGCAAAGCCACGCGCTGCTCAGGCGCGATCGCCGCCAAACGAGGAATCCAGTCTTCCAACTGCTCACGAGTCATAATCCATGAATCTTCGCGGCCCGGCGCACGCATCACCGCACCGCACAGGCGAGCCAGCGAGCGGAAGGTCTTGGAGGTGCCAACTGCATGATTCGGGTGCTTGGATTGCGGGAAAACCTTGACCATCGGCTCCAGAATCTTGCGCACGTTCTTACGCACGTCTTCCAACTCGTCGGGCGTGGCCATGCCGGAAGGCAGAAATTCAGTGGTGACGCGGCCCGCGCCAGCCGGGGCGGAAAGCGCTACGGTCGGCTCTTCGTCGGAGCCCATCGCCACTTCGAGCGAACCGCCGCCGATGTCCAGCACCAGCAGTCGGCCGGCATCCCAACCATACCAACGGCGGGCGGCCAGGAAGGTCAGGCGAGCCTCATCCGTGCCAGACAGCACAGTGACGCCCTGACCAATCAGTTCCTCGATCTTGTGAATCACTTTGTTGCCGTTCGGCGCCTCGCGCAGGGCGGAGGTGGCCATAACCAGCAGCTGGGTGATTTCGTATTCCTCGGCCAGCCGCATGCACTGGGACACGGCTTCCAGAATCGCCTCGATGCCGGACTTCTTGATTGAGCCGTCGTCCTTTAAATACTTCATCAGGCGCACTGTGGATTTGGTGCTGGCCTCGGGGTCAGGGCGAGCGCCGGGGGCGGCGTCGACGATAAGCATGTGGATAGTGTTCGAACCGATATCAAGCACACCAAGTCGCGTGGTATGCGAACGCAGATTGACCATGATTCCTATTCCTGACCTTACCTAACCCGTGATGGCCGAACAACGGGCCGACCATCGCAATCAGCCAGCCGTGCGCCACCATGGCGAGTCGTTCGGCCGGCAACCAACACCGTGAGGCCAGCCGAACATCACACAAACTCGACTACTGTACAACAATCACACCGGCTGCCGCGCCGTTCACAGCGATTCGACGAACGTTCCGAGACGTTCCAGCCCCTCGGTCAGGGCCTCACGTGAGGCGGCATAGCTCAGGCGCACATGCGTATCCGCCGTGGCCGCGCCGAAGTCGCGGCCAGGAGTCAGAGCCACATGGGCTTCATCCAGCGCGCGTTCGCAGAACGTCCAGGCATCCAGACCAGTGCGGGAGATGTCGAAGTAGGCGTAGAACGCGCCATTCGGCTCCACCTCAACCGGCAAACCGATGCGCTTGAGCCCGTCAATCACAATGCGGCGACGGGCCAGCAATTCCTGACGACGAGCTTCGCATTCCGCCAAGCTTTCCGGCGTGAAGCAGGCGAGCGCCGCATGTTGCGTGGGCGTGTGGGCGCACAGGTAGTAGTTGGTGGCCAGATCGTCAACCGCTTCCAGCACAGTGGGCTCGTCCGGCAGAATCGCCCAGCCGAGGCGCCAGCCGGTCATGCCGAAGAACTTGGAGAAGCTGTTGCATACGATGGCATCGGGGTCGCAGGCCAGTACGGACTTGACTTCGGTACCGTCCGGCTCCCGGTCAGCCAAGTCGAGGTAGGTTTCGTCCACGATGCGCCATGCGCCGCGGCTGGCGGCCAACTTGCACACCTCGTCCAATACGTTGAAGTCGATGGTGGTGCCGGTGGGGTTGGACGGCGACGTGATCATTACGGCCTTGGTCTTGCTCGTCCAGTACTGGCTGCACAGGGCGGCGGTCAGGTGGAAGCGGGTGGCGGCCGAGGTCGGCACATCGATGACCCGGCCTTCAAACGACCGCACAAGTTCGCGGTTGCATGGGTAGGAGGGGTCGGCCACAATCACATCGTCACCGGGGTCCACGGTCAGCGCGGTGGCCAACAGCAGAGCGGCCGAACCGCCGGCGGTCACGCAGATACGCTTGGGGTCGATGTCAAGGTCATGACGCTCGCGGTAGAAGTCGGCGATGGCCTGACGCAGTTCAGGTAGGCCCATGGCGGCGGTGTACGGCAGGGCCCGGCCGTCGTACTGTTCGCGCATGGCGTCGCGTACGGCGGGCGGCGCGCCGAAATCGGGCTCGCCAAGGCTTAATTTGATGACGCTGGTACCTTGGGCGATCATCTTGTCTGCTTGTTCGCCGAATACCATGGCACGGAAGGGATTGGCCTCACGCGCTCGGCGGGACATGACTGGAGACGCGGCCGGAGATTGGGGCTGCTGCGCTGCTTCGTTTTCCATATTTCGGTTCTATCCGCCTCACGGGACAAGGTTTCTTCTTCTATAATCACTGTAGGTCGATTGAGTGCACCAACCCGCATTCAAGGAGGAATAATGAGTCGATTCAATGGCAAGCGCGCCGAGTTCGAGGCCAGCGGCGAAAAAATCAACGTCGCGATTCTGGGTGCGGGCCGCATAGCTCACACCATGGCCGGCACCCTGACCCAGATGGCTGAAGATTCACTGTATTCCTCATGGATTCACCCGTATGCGGTAGCGGCCCGTGATATTACGCGCGCGCAGGCTTTTGCCGACCAATGGCATTTTGACAAGGCTTATGGATCGTATGAGGAGTTGGTGGCGGACCCGGATGTGGATCTGGTGTATATCGCCACCCCGCACAGTCTGCACGCCGAACAGGCGATCCTGTGTATGAAAGCCGGCAAGAACGTGCTGGTGGAGAAGTCGTTCACCGCGAACGCCGGGCAGGCACGTGAGGCGCTGGCCGTGGCCGAGGAAACCGGCATGCTGTGCACGGAGGCCATCTGGACGCGCTACATGCCCAGCCGCAAGCTCATCAACGAAGTTATCGAGTCCGGCGAGATCGGCGAGGTGAAAGCGGCGAGCGCCAACCTGTGCTATCCGGTGTCCGGCAAGGCACGTATGACCGATCCGGCCTGTGCCGGTGGCGCGCTGCTCGATGTGGGTGTGTATCCGCTGAACTTCCTGGATATGGCGGTCGGCGCCGACCATGGCCGTACACTTGATCATTTCGATACGTCGATGGTGCCCGCCGAAACCGGTGTGGATGCGCAGAATTCCACCACGTTGTATTACAGCGACGGCACGATGGCCGTGTCCACCAGTTCGATGCTGGTTTCCTCCGACCGCGGCGGCTATGTGTGGGGCACCGAGGGTTATCTGGTGGTCACCAATATCAACAATCCCGAGTCCATCGACATCTATGACAATGCCCACAAGCCCGTGCGCAGCATTGCGGTGCCGCCGCAGTTGACCGGTTATGAGTATGAGGTGGCCGATGCGGCCAACGCGCTGCTGGACGGCAAGATCGAATGCGAGGCGATGCCGCACGCCGACACCATCCGCATCATGGAGCTGATGGATGCGATTCGTGACCGTTGGGGCCTGAAGTTCCCGTTTGAATCCTGATTTCAGCTCCCCTCCAGAGGGGAGCTGAAATTATTCCGCTGAATCTGCATCTCCTTCAACAATCTGCTCATACAGCCGTACGAGGCGTTCGTCGCGCACGGCTTTCGTTAATTCGCACTCCCATACGGTAATTACACGCCAGCCAGCGGCCTCCAGTTCGGCTCGCTGCGCGATGTCTCGATTGTGATTGCGCAGTAGTTTCGCCTGCCAGAATTCCACGTTCGATTTCGGCATCGAATGTTTGGAACATCCTTCATGCATGTGCCAGAAACAGCCGTTGACAAACACGATGGCGTGGTATTTCGGCAGTACTACATCCGGGTGTCCGGGGTAACGCTTGTCGTTCTTGCGGAATCGCAACCCCTTGCGAAACAGGTAGCTGCGTACCAGTACCTCAATTTTGGTGTCTTTGCCACGAATATGCGACATCGTGTACGAACGGGTACCCCGCTCATACTTCTCCACTGGCTGTTTCTTGCGATTCACGCACTCCAGACTACCGTGACGTTGCGGCGAGAATGAGAGCCTGAACGAACGATCACCCATCTTGCCCGTCCGTGTCTCTTATCGCGGGCAATGATCATCTGCCGGTCGAGACTGCCCGATTAGACTGAGTTCAATGGATGACATGACGATTCGTAGGGCCACGGCGGCCGATATTCCCCAGATCGACGAACTGCTGCGGCAGGTGCTCGAAGTGCATCATGCCGGCCGACCGGATCTGTTCAAAGGCGGTGTCAAGAAATACACGGACGAGGAATTGAAGGCGATTCTGGCCAACGATCAGACCCCTGTGTTCGTGGCGGTTGCGCCATCTGCCAATGACGGCAATGACGCCGAACATAACGCCGACTCCCCCGCCACCGACCAAGTGCTTGGCTACGCATTCTGCGTGTTCCAGCAGCACCTCAACAGCAATATCCTGACCGATATCAAAACCCTGTACATCGATGATCTATGCGTTGACGAGCGGTCCCGCGGCCACCATGTAGGCTCCACCTTGTATCGCTACGTGCTCGACTTCGCCCGTCAATCCGGCTGCCACAACGTAACGCTCAACGTCTGGGCCTGCAACCCCAAAGCCCAAGCCTTCTACGAACGCATGGGACTCACTCCATATTACATCGGCATGGAGCAGGTGCTGTAGCGCCGCCGTTTCAGCAGCACGATGATGGCGATGATCGCAGCGAGGCTGCATAGGGCCACGCCATATACAAAGCCCGGAGTTCCGAAATTCATGAGGCAGATTGTGATGTTACCGGTAGTGGTTACCGAAAACACGACGATAAGCGCGACGATACGAATCATATCCAGCAGTCCAGCTGCTTGAGCCAACAGACGCTCCGGTACCACCAATTTGGCCGCCGTGCACAGCAAAGTCGCCTGAACGGCGAGCAGAATCGCCCATTCCCAGAACATGGACGGTTCTTTAAGCAACGTGGTCTCCGGAAACATAGACACCACCTCATTGATAAACCACGGCGCCACAACAATCTCCACATATGCGAGCCCAATACAACACACGACAAGCACCACGGCAATGGCATAGCGCCAAGCGACGTCTGTTTTGCGAGATTTACGAGAAATGAATGCGATACCAGCGTTCATGGCTATGCTTCTTAATCCAATATCAATATCAATGGATGAACCTGCACTGCACCGTATGCCACCATCACAATATATCGAATATCGATATAAAAATATCGAAAAACACTTTCACCATTCACCTACACATCCGCAAACCCATGAATACACATGTTCTTAATCGGGATGGGGAGTGCACAAAGAAGCTCTGTCACCCCAGCAGATTGAGGAGATCGTCCTTGGTGAGGGTGGCGATGGAGGCGGGGGCTTCGGTGAGGGCGCTGGCGCCGGTGCCGGCTTCGTCGGCAAGCCAGGAAGCGTCGGTGAACTGGCGGGCGAGCTCGCTCTTAGTATGCTGAAGCTCCAAGATACGTTCTTCGATGGTGTCCTTGGCCACCACCTGATACACGTTGACGTCTTCGGTCTGGCCGATACGATGTGCTCGGTCGGTGGCCTGATCCTGTGCGGCGGCGTTCCACCATGGGTCGGCGTGGATGACCACGCTGGCACCGGTCAGGTTCAGTCCGGTGTTGCCGGCCTTCAGGGAAATCAGGAAGGCAGGCGTATCGTCCGCATTGAACTGGTCGACGAGTTCGAGACGCTTCTTCTTGGGCGTGGAGCCGGTGATGGTGTAGTAGCGCAGGCCTTGCGCGTCGAAACGTTCGGCGATCAGATCAAGGAAGCTGGTGAACTGGGAGAAGATCAGCGCCTTCTTGCCTTCGTTCACACAGGTTTCCACCAGTTCGGTGATGGCGGCAAGCTTGGCCGATTGATCCTTGGCATCGGCGTACAGCAGCCTCGGATCGCAGCAGATCTGGCGCAACTTGGTCAACTCGGCGAGGATGCGAATCTTCGACGTGTTGAAATCGGCTTCTTCGCTGTGTTCGAGCTGCATTCTGAGCCGCTGCTCGTGAGCCGCATACAGTTTGCGCTGTTCGCCGGCAAGCCGCACGGTCAGCGTGGTCTCTAGCTTGTCCGGCAAATCGGTCAACACCTGGGACTTCAGCCTGCGCTTGATGAACACGCCCACCAACGACTGCAATTGGCGAGATACCCGAGCGGCCTCAGGATTGACTTGTGCGGCGGCCCGACCTTCAGCCGTGCTGCCATCCGCGGCCCGGGCATTGGAGATGGGCAACTCATAACGCTCATGGAATCGCTTATATGAGCCGAGCAGCCCCGGCATCAGGAAGTCGAAAATGCTCCATAGTTCGGAGAGTCGGTTTTCGATCGGCGTGCCAGTCAAGGCGAAACGATGGTCGGCGGCCACGGCCTTGACCGCTTTGGCTATTTTCGTGGTGTGATTCTTGATGTACTGGGCTTCATCCAATGCCATGACATTGAAACGTTGCTCATTGGCGGTGTAATCATCGACATCTCGGCGCAGCAGGTCGTATGAGGTGATGAGCACGGTGGGTTCATCCGCCCGGAACGCACGGCCGATGGCGGTACGGCGCTCGGCTTTGGTACCGGCCACCACCACGGCATTGAAGCTCGGGGCGAACTTGGTGAATTCGGCACCCCAGTTGTACACCAAGGACGCCGGGCACACGATCAGCGATGGGCCAAGGCTGCCGTCGCCCATCTCGCCGGTATTCCGCTGATATCGAGACAGGAGCAACGCGATAAGCTGCACGGATTTACCCAAGCCCATCTCATCGGCCAGAATGCCGCCAAAACCCTTGTCGCACAACGTGTTCAGCCATTGAAAGCCTTCGACCTGATAAGGGCGCAGAATATGCTTGAGACTATCCGGCACTTCATACGACTTAAGGTCGATGATCTTGAGATCGTCGATGTATTCGGTGAACGAAGCGTCCTTGACTACATCGGAGCCGTCATCCGGCAGCTCACCATCCAGTAGGAATGCTCGACCGCCCGGCAACTCGATCAGTCCGGAGTTGAGCTGCTGCTCGCTCAGATCGAGGTCGCTGGCCAATCGGTCCAACGTGCTGAGATTCGCGCCGCTGAGTTTGACAAGCGTGCCGTCCTTCAACTGATGGAATCGTTGACGCCGACGGTACGAAGATAGCAAGGCACCCACTTCGTCCGGCGGCACTTCATCAGCGAGGGGTGATATCTCCACCAAGTTGCCTTTGATGGACAATCCGACTTTGACGCTTGGTGGCTTGGGCGCGATCAGCCGGTCAAAAGCCGGTGTGGTGAAGACCTCCCCCCCTTCCTTTAGTGCCGGCAATCCCTCGTCAAAGAGACGAACGATCTGCGTGGTGTCATCGCGATCGATAGTGGCCGCATCAGACACGAATTTTTTGGTGGCCTTTCGCGCGGCCGGCGTTCGGAACCCATTCACCGTCTGATGAGTGGCGGCCGCAACGCGCTTGCGCTGGTCAGGCATGGTAAAGAATTCACGCACTACATCAATCGCAAGATGCTCAGCGTCGAAATCACGCCCAATCACGCCCCGAGACAAGGGGATGGAACGCTCGCCCTCAGCATGCACCGTCGGGCCATCGGGTAGCAACGGGACAATGGCATCGCCGTAGCGTGCCTTGACCTCGCATTGCACACCATGCTCATCACGATCCAGATAAAACTGGAGGCTGCATTCCGTAGGACTTAATTCAGCCAGCTCGCGAGGAATCTCACTGGCCTCCAACAGTCCGGCACCAACCAGCTGAGGCAATAGCGTGCGTGCGAATAGGGCGATGTCATCGCCGGCAATGACCTGTCCCTCGCCATCGGGTTCAAACAGGTCTCCCAATAGTCCTCGCAACGGAATCAATCGTTTCGGGCAACGGACGAATCGGCATCCTGCTGCGCTTTTACGCTGAGAGCCCACCACCATGGCGGATACCGCACCGGCCGGATTAGTGGAGGCGAGCAACAGCCATACATTCTTGCCGCCGTCAATCACGGTTTCCACCGCTGGCACTCCGGTAAGCAGGTATCCGGCATCCGGACCATACGTATTGAAATCACGCCGCGCAATGCGCATGAGAAAATCTGGCTCGCCACCATCAACTGGCACCGATGCAGGCTGCCCGGAGAACCATGTGTTCAGCACGAGCTGTACGCCTCTGCCCTCACGTACGGACAGCAACCGGGCCACTTCCGGTGCTGAAAGCGTCAGATGACGGTCGATGGCGATATGCCCGTAATACCTGTCCTGCTGCTCGGCCGCACGACGCACGGCCATCGCATCATCAAGGACGTCCAGCAGGGGGCGCGAATCATCATCGAGCATATCCGGCGTATGAATAAAGGCAAGCTTCTGCCCATAATCCGCATAGTCGCCGTTCGCCATGGCAAGCACAAATTGCGGAATCGATTTCAGCACATAGCTGGACCCATTGGAAGCCGAGCCGATCTTGAACTCCACGCTCCACACGCCGTCGATGAAACTCAATATCGGGACAAGCTGCACCTGCCCCAAGCCCACAGTCTCGCTGTCACCCTGATACCCGCCGCCTCGGGTGCCGGCACGAGAGCCGTATCCGCTTTTTGTACGCCGAGCATTTGCACCGTTTTTCCCTTGCGTGGCATCAAACCGACGCATAACCGCATTGCGACGACGAATTTTGGCTTGAGCGTCTTGCCTATCGGCGTGCTCCATATAGTCAATCAGCGTCCGAGACGGTCGTGCGGCCCCGGCACGGTAGCCTTCAAAACGCTGCGGATCATCGCAGAATATGAAGGCGAGCGCAATCATGTGCTTGCACATGCCATAGCCACGGCCGTAAGCCGGGCATGAGCACTTGCCGCCGACGGCTTCTCCCGTATCGAGGTCGAATTGCACGCTGGTACGATACCTACTCGATGGGCTGGTGGTGCCACGTAGAATACCGTCAAGCTCGGCATACCCGGTTCGATGATTTTCGCTGTATACCGGATTGATAACCATGGTGGCCGCTTTGCGCGCAATGCTACGGGCACGAGCGAGCACGGCATTCGACGATGACGATTCCACATCGTTGCGTAACGCAAGGATAGGGACGGCATGGGCTTCGGCACGCTTCGCAGACCCGGCGAAATGGCCTTCGTCCTCATCGTCGAACCATACGGAACGTCCTTGCCTGAAACGATAGGGCATCACCGCATCGGCGGCGGACAAACTGTCCGTTCCACCAAACGTTACGTCTCTGCTGCCGGCCGCGCCTGAGCTACCAAGTATTCCACCCGTCTCACCAGAAATGCCGCCTACTCCGCCGCTTTTACCGGCATAGATGCCCCTGCCCCCATTAGTGTCATCAGTGTCATCTATGTCATACCGACCGTCGTCGTAATCGGCATCTTCGTCGTCTCCTCTTTTCCAAGGATTGCGACGACGCAACGCATGGCCCCAGGAAACGCCGGAATCATCATCCTCATAAGGCAGGAGGCCATCGTCATCCGCATTATCGGGAACATGGCCAAACACACCATACCCTTTGCTCATGGGCGAGCCTCCTTTCCAGCGAATGTATTTCAACCCAACGTTTCCATCCTAGACGAAGCGCGCGGTAGCCTTAATGTATGGATGCAGACAAGCCGGCGCAACGCAAATCCTATGCAGGGAACACCACCCTCGAAATCTTCGAGGTGCTGTGGCGTCACAGTTACTTTGGGCATGGCCTGACCGTGCGGCAAATACTCGATGAGCTTGCCCGTAAACACCAGCTGGAAGATCCAAGCGAGCTGCCGACCGAGAAGACCATACGAAACCAGCTCAAAAAGCTGACCTCCACGGAATTTCTCGGCAGACATATCGGGCATCTCACCGAAAGCGACCTTGCCGGCATCGAATGCAAGAATCCACAACCCGGCTGGTATCTTGATGCATTCCTGTCCACTGCCGAAATGCGACTGCTACTAGACAGTCTTACCCTATCTCGCATCAGCCTCGACACCATGGACGACCTCATCGGTAAAATCCGCGAGCTCGCAGGCGCCGCCGGGCAGGCAGTAGGCTACCTGGACCATGTGGCCACCTACACGCATATCAACGGTGAGTTCCTATCCACTATCGACCAGCTGAATCAAGCCATCGAAGAAGGCCACGGCGTAACCTTCCAATACCGTGATTACGGACCGGATGGCACCTTGATACCGCATAAAAGCCGTACGGGTGCAGGCCGAATTACCTACACCGCCGACCCTTACCAGATGGTGTACAAGAACGGACGCTATTACCTCATCTGCCACCTGCATGGCGAAGACAACCTCCGCATTTTCGTGGTCAACCGAATCGCCAACGTCAGCGCCAAAGGCAGGAACGGCACAGTGCCACTGGAAAAACCAGCACCAGCTGATTTTGACGCAGTGAACTTCATGCGCCACCGTCCATACCCCGTAGCCGATGCCCCGATTCGCATCCGCATGGCCGTACGAGACGAATCCATGCTCAACAACGTGTTCGAATGGTTCGACGACCCTCAAATCAAACATTCACCGGACGGCACACAGTTCGAAGTCATCGTCGATGCTCCCGAACGCGCTGTGTTCTGGTGGGCATTGCAGTATTCCTGGGATGGCCGCGTAGTGATTCTTGAGCCCGATTCGCTCAAGCGCAAACTCTATGATGCCGGGCGTCGCATGGCCACAGCCTATGCTCCCGAATGATGCAACATCACATCGCACACCTCCTTGTCGAGTTGTTCACCAGCGAATTTCACCGGAGAACCTATCATCCCATCGCCAATCACACTCGGTAATTTTTTACCGGGAAATACGATTTCAAGCCATTTCGCGGGCATCGTCCCTCACCTAGGCGCACATAAGGCTAAGGTGGGAATCATTAATCGCATCGCGCGTCCACAAGCGTGCACTAGCGCGTACAACAATAAGGAGCAACTATGAGCGAAGAGCGTACCGCATGGGGCTGGGGTCTGGCCAGCGTAGACGCCGCCGGCACCACCCTGGACGTCTGGTACCCCGAACTGAATCTCGGTGAGGCACCGGCCGAGTCCGATCGCCCGAACCACAATTTCGGTACTTTGGCTCACGATGAGGCCGACGCCCGTGGCATTCGCCGCGTGCCGGTATTCGTCGTCAGCCAGTTGGACGAGCCGATCAGTAATGCCGCGGACGCTTACCTGAAGCTCCATTTGATGAGCATGCGCATGGCCAAGCCGAACACGCTGAACCTCGACGGCATCTTCGCCCAGCTCGCCAATGTGGTGTGGACCAACTACGGCCCCTTCGCCGTTGAAGACTTCACGCTGCGCAAGGCCGACGTCGAACGCGCCTCCACCGAAGCCGCTCTCGCTTTCGCCTCCCAGGCCGGACTGCCTGCCGCAGCTCCTGCCGCCACTGTCAACGTGTTCGGTGTGGATAAGTTCCCGCGCATGATCGATTACGTAGTGCCCACCGGCGTGCGCCTCGGCGACGCCGACCGCGTGCGCCTCGGCGCTTACTTGTCTTCCGGCACCACCGTGATGCACGCCGGATTCGTGAACTTCAATGCCGGCACGCTCGGCGTCTCCATGGTCGAAGGCCGTGTTTCGCAAGGCGTGGTCGTGGGTGACGGTTCCGACATCGGCGGCGGTGCCTCCATCATGGGCACCTTGTCCGGTGGCGGCAAGCTGCGCAATTCCATCGGCGAGCACTCGCTGCTCGGCGCCAACGCCGGTATCGGCATCTCTCTGGGCGATAACTGCACCGTCGAAGCCGGTCTGTACATCACCGCCGGCACTAAGATCACCATCTGGGACAAGGCCAAGGCCGCCGCTGGCGAACCGCTGGAAGTGGTCAAGGGTGCTGAGCTCTCCGGCAAAGACAACATTCTGTTTATCCGCAACTCGGTGAACGGCCGCATCGAAGCCCGCTACCGCAAGGTGGGAATTGAGCTCAACGCCAAGCTGCACAAGAACTGAAATTGAAATAATGGAGCGTTATCTTCGTTGCCCCTCGGTCGACGTACCTTCGTACGCCTTCCCTCGGTGCGCCTCGATACCGCACACATTATTTCAATTTCAGAACTAGCCCTGCTAGTCCTTATGCAGCCGTCGCAGCATAGCTGGTTTGCGCTGTACATATAGAAAGCGCCTCACTGGAATCTCCAGCGAAGCGCTTTCTCAAACCAACAATCACCGCTCGTCCATCGGCACGAAATCGCGCTCGACCGGACCGGTGTAGACCTGGCGTGGGCGGCCGATCTTGGTATTCGGGTCGGCCAACATCTCACGGTACTGCGCAATCCAACCGGGAATGCGGCCCAGCGCGAACAGCGTGGTGAACATGGCCGGATCGAAGCCGATCGCCCGATAAATCAAGCCCGTGTAGAAGTCGACGTTCGGATACAGGTTGCGCGATACGAAATATTCGTCATTCAGCGCAATATCTTCAAGCTCGGTGGCCACGGCGAACAGCGCGCGCTCGTCAGACGGCAGCTTCTGCGTATCTTCGCGCTCCATGATCTTTTCCAGATACTTCCTGGCAATCGCCGCGCGCGGATCATACGACTTGTATACACGGTGGCCAAGGCCGGAAATCTTCTGGCCATTCTCCTTGGCATCACGCACGAACTCGGCCACAGACTTGCCGGAATCACGAATCGCCTTCAATTGGCGCAGTACGGCCTCATTCGCACCACCATGCAACGGACCAGACAGCGCATTGACGCCAGCGGCCACCGCCGAATACAGGTTGGCGTGGGCGGAACCGGCGATACGCACCACCGAGGTCGAGCAGTTCTGCTCATGGTCGGCATGAATAATCAACAAACGACCCAAAGCATGCACATACAGCGGGTCGGATTCAAACGGCTCGTACGGCACAGCGAAGCACATGCGCAGGAAGTCGTCCACATAGCCGCGCGCGTAATCGGGGTACAGCATCGGCTCATCGCGACGACGGCGGAAGATGTACGACACAATCGTACGGGCCTTGGCCATGATGATCTTGGCGGCCTCATCAAGCTGGTCGTTGTCAGAAATATCGGTGGTGTCCGGGTAGAACGTGGCCAGCGCATTGATGGCGGAGGCAAGCACGCTCATCGGGTGAGCGGAGCGCGGGAACGAACCCATGAAGGTACGGAAGTCTTCGCCAACCATCGTCTTGTGATTGATGTCCGCACAGAACTGCTCATACTCAGCCCTGCTCGGCAGCTCGCCGTGGCGCAGCAGCCACGCCACCTCCAGAAAATCGGAGTTCTCGCACAGTTGCTCGATGGGGTAACCGCAGTAGCGCAAAATCGAATGCTTGCCGTCGATGTAGGTGATTTTCGATTCGCACTGCGCGGTGGTGAGGAATCCGGGATCAAGCGTTACCCAGCCATCGTTGCGCAGTTTGGAAACGACGATGCCATCCGGCCCTGCACTAGCCTTAACCACGGGCAGGTTGAACTTGTTCGAATCGACATCAAGTTGTGCCGTTGCCATTCGCGCACCTTCCTCTTCATGAACCACTTACCCCAAACATTAACGTTCACGCGTTCGCGAACACTAGTGTTCGGTACTCTATGTCTTCTGTGTTACCGCTGGCGAATGCCGGTCGATACACGAAAGCCGAAGTGCGCTCATGCTATCAAAGCAAACGCACTTCGGCTTGTTACGTCTCGAATTCGCGGGAAAACCGCGAACAGACGGACGGCTAATGAGACGCTGATCGCCCATCACAGGCCAATCAGGCACCTACCATACGCCAAACGCCGATCAGAGGTTGGTGCGATCGGTGAAAACGATCGGGCCGTTCTCGGTGATGGCGATGGTGTGCTCGGAGTGGGCGCCGCGCGAGCCGTCGGAGGCACGCAGGGTCCAGCCGTCCTTCGGATCCTGGAAGATCTCGTCGGTGGTCTTGAGGAACCACGGTTCGATGGCGATGACCAGGCCTTCGCGCAGCTTGTAGCCGTGGTGGGCGCGGCCGTCGTTCGGCACGTGCGGGTCGCCGTGCATGATGTGGCCCACGCCGTGACCGCCGAACTCGAGGTTGATCGGGTAGCCGTATTCGCGCGCGACGTCGCCGATGGTGTTGGAGATGTCGCCGAGACGGTTGCCGGGCTTGGCCACGTCGATGGCGGCGGCGAGCGCTTCCTCAGTGCACTTGATGATGCGCAGGTCTTCGGGGTCCGGGTCTTTGCCGACCACGAAGCTGACGGCGGAATCGGCCACCCAGCCGTCCACAGAGATGGCGAGATCGAGGGAGACGAGGTCGCCGTCCTTCAGGCTGTAGTCGTACGGCACGCCGTGCAGCACGGCGTCGTTGACGGAGGTGCAGATGTAGTGGGCGAACGGGCCGGTGCCGAAGTCAGGAGCGTAGTCAACATAGCAGGATTCGGCGCCCTTGCGGTCCACGATCTTCTTGTGGACGAACTCGTCGATTTCGAGCAGGTTGGTACCAACTTTGGTGGTCTCCTGCAGTTCCTTCAGAATGCCGCCGACAAAACGACCAGCCGGCTTCATTTCCTCGATTTCACGAGGGGTTTTCAGTTCGATCATGAGATTCTTTCTACCTTGTTGAGACTTGTTCTCAACTCTAGACCAGCCCGAGGTCAACCGCCAGAAGCCTACCTGAAATCCACTCGCAGCCCATTAATAGCCAAGGCCGAGAAAAAGCGCCCGGCAGCACATAGCCTGCACGGGCGCTTTGGATTGATTGTCTGGGGACTGGTTGCATGAAGCGTGAGATTACTTGCGACGCTTGCCGAAAGTGAACGCGCGAATCACTGAAGTAATCCCCATCACCACCATGGCGCATCCGCCGAAGATAATCATGAATACGGCGGAGCTCAGCGGGCTCATCAGCACCACGAAGCCGGCGATAATCGAGATGATGGCATAGGCGATGGCCCAGCCGGAATGCGGGATACGCCACGATTCAACCAGCGACAGCACGCCTTCCATAATCCATCCGAAACCGACCATCAAAGTAATGAGTAATGCCAGCGTCTGACCGGTCATGCCGTAGTTGCGCACAACCACCACGCCGCCAAAGGTCAGCAGAATGCCGACGAACACGTCCAGCACACGCCAGCCGCCCGGCAGACCCGGCTCCACGAGAGCGCTGACGATGCGCACCACGCCGGAAATCACGAAATACACGCCGAGCAACAATGCGGCCAAAGCCAGCGTCTTGTTCGGCACCAGCAACAGCGCAGCGCCCAAGGCGATGGCGGCCACGCCCACCACGCCGTAAATGATGCGAATCTTGGTCTTGGCTTTTTCCGGCAGCCATTCCTCGATCAGGCGGAATGGACTGAAATTGCCGACATACCAGTTGGTCTGCTGCCAGCCGGGTTGACTTTGATCGCCCCATGGACCATTCGGCTGCCCGTCCGCTTGGCTATTCGATTGGCCGTCCGCCTGATACCGCCGACCGTCCGGCCCCCATGCCGGCTGGCCGTTCGGGCCATAGTTCGGATTGTAGGCGTACGGGCCGTAGTACGGGTTCTGGTTCGGTTCGCCTTGTGGCTGGCCGTTCTGCGCATGCTGATTCTGAGTGTCTTGCGCTCCCGGCGCACCTTGCGGAGGATATTGGCCGCCATGATTGCTGTCATACGCACCATACTGCGGTTGGCCCGGTTGACCCGCCGGATTCGGCTGGTTCGGCTGGCTCTGGTTGGGCTGGCCCGTCTGGCCATTCCACTGGTCCTCGTTCGGATTGCTCATCGTAACTCCTTAGCTCAAGGTCCATGTTCAGATTCCACATACTATGATAGACAAGTTGTCTAATTTGAACCATCACCACAATTAGGCAATCTGTCTAGTTCACTGACAGCGCAATGCCCATAACGCAATATCTGCACCATCAACGCTTCTCCCCCGCCGCGATTAGGCTTAGGGCCATGACCAACGAAACCGAAACGCTGACGTCGGGCATCGACCCGGCATCGTTCTCCTCCGTCATCAAGCCGACCAACGACCTGTTCCGCTACGTGAATGGCCCATGGATCGACACCTACCGATTGCCCGACGATCGTTCGCGCTACGGCTCCTTCGACAAGCTTGCCGAAGACGCCGAAAACCAAGTACGCGACATCCTCGACGCCGACGACTGCCCGGCTGTCAAGTCTGAGGCCCTGTACCGCTCATTCCTCAACACCGACGCCATAGAGGCCGCCGGGCTTGACCCAATCCGCGACGAGCTTGACCTCATCGATTCCGCCATCGACAAGGCCGCACTCACGCGCGTGCTCGGCACGATCAACCCAGCCGGCGGCCCCGATCTGTTCGGCTTGGCCGTTTACGGCGACCCGGGCGACCCGGACCGCAACATCGCCCACCTTGAGCAGGCCGGCCTTTGTCTGCCGGATGAAGCCTACTATCGCGAGGATCACTACGCTCCCGTGCGCGAAGCATACGTGGCGATGGTCGCCACCCAGCTGGTGAACGCCGGATACGCGCCCGCCGCCGAGTCCAACGGTGGCGATGAGCTGCCGTCCAACACCGGCGATGACGAGAGCAACGCTCCCGCCACGGTTCCCAGCGAAGCCGCGCTCGGCATGGCCCGCCACTTCCTTGCCGTGGAAACCAAGATCGCCGCCAACCATTGGGACAATGTGGCCACGCGCGACTCGGTGAAGACCTACAACCCCACCGATTACGCCGATCTGGCCGCCACGCTGAAAAACTTCGATCTCGGTTCTTGGATCGACGCTTGGCAGACCGCTTATGACGCCACCGAAGCCGCCAAGGCTCAGCCGATTGATTTCAAGTCTGTGTTCGCGCGCGTCATTGTGCACGAGCCGAGCTTCCTCACTGGTCTTGATGCGTTCTGGGCCGAGGCCGATCTGGCCGACCTTAAGCTGTGGGCCCGTGTTCACATGATTCTGGGCTTCGCCTCCTCCCTGTCTCGCGACTTCGACACCACCAACTTTGACTTCTACGGCAAGGTGCTCTCCGGTGCCAAGAAGCAGCGCGATCGTTGGAAGCGCGCGGTGAGCCTGGTCAACGGCATTTGTGGTGAAGATGTGGGCCGCGAATACGTGCGCCTGCACTTCCCCGAAAGCTCGAAGCGCCGCATGGAAGAGCTGGTCGCCAATCTGATTGACGCCTACCGCGTGTCCATCGCCAATTCCGATTGGCTGGGCGAAGACACCAAGGCCAAGGCTCTGGAGAAGATCTCCAAGTTCACGCCAAAGATCGGCTACACCAACCACTGGCGCGATTACTCGGCACTGAGTGTCTCCGCGGATGCGCTGCCCGCCGAGAACGCCAAGGCCGCGAACCTGTACGAGACCGGCTATCAGCTGGCCAAGGTCGGCAAGTCGGTCGACAAGGACGAATGGCTGATGAATCCGCAGACGGTGAACGCCTACTACGAGCCGAGCATGAACGTCATCGTGTTCCCGGCCGCGATTCTGCAGCCCCCGTTCTTCGACCCGAAGGCCGAGGATGCGGCGAATTATGGCGGTATCGGCGCAGTGATCGGACACGAGATCGGCCATGGCTTCGACGATCAGGGTTCGCAGTACGACGGCGACGGCAAGCTCAACAACTGGTGGACCGACGAGGATCGCAAGAACTTCGAGGCCCGTACCGGCGCATTGATCGCCCAGTACAACAGCTTTGTGCCGCTGCAGCTGGCCGAGAAGTACGCTGACGAGCCTGATAAGGCACCGCACGTGAACGGCGCGCTGACCATCGGCGAGAACATCGGCGATTTGGGCGGCGTGAACATCGCGCTCAAGGCGTATGCATTCGCGCTCGGCAAGGCGGCAGGTAAGTCCGACGCCAAAGAAGACGGCTCCCCCGCCGCCATCAAGGCACTGCTCGATACCGCCCCCGAAATGGACGGATTCACCGGCCTGCAGCGCTTCTTCCTGAGCTACGCCTCCATCTGGCGCACCAAGAACCGCGACGAGCTGGCCGAACAGTACCTGCAGATCGACCCGCATTCTCCGGCCGAATTCCGCACCAACGGCATCGCCAGCAACGTGGACCTCTTCTACGATGCCTTTGGCGTGACCGAAGGCGACGCCATGTGGCTCGCGCCCAAGGACCGTGTGCGTATTTGGTAATCCCCGTTATGTAAAGGAAAACCGCTGTGTTTGCCTCGATTACAGGCGAACACAGCGGTTTTTCATGATGTATGGTTGGCACTCAGAATTCGGAATCACTGGGATTGGAAGATTCGGCGAAACCGTCGACGTAGGTTTGTTGGGCCACGGGCTGTGGTTGATTGGTGTCGGCGTCCGGTTGCGACATGACGGCATCGGCCACGGCCGCGGACTCGGTTGATGGCGACGGCGATTGGCCGGAATCGGAGGTGACCCCAAATTCGACGGGGCCAGATTCCGACGAGGTCGCATACGGGTCAATACCCACACCGGATGCGGCACCGCCCGCGCCATATTGCGTTGGCCTAACGTACGGCGACGATGCTCGTTGCCCGTTTCCGCCATCCATACCTTCGACGGCACCGTTGGCATTGCCGTTACCGTTGCCACCATTGCCTCCGTTCCCATTACCGGCACGCTGTGGCTTGATCAGCGACGTGGTGCCGAAGGTCAGGTCATGCCCAATGTTGGTGGCTTCGAGAACGGTTCTACTGCGCGGTTCGCCTTGCTCATTGGTCCACTGCTCGGTGATGAGTGAGCCGACCACAATGATGCGGTCACCGCGGCGAACCGAACTGGCGGCGTTCACGGCCAAAGCACGGAACGCTTTGACGCCCACCCATGCGGTTCCGTAATCCTCCCATTGTCTGGTAGTCGGGTTGAGTCGACTGCGGGTGCTGCCCATACGGAATGTCAGCACGCGGAAACTCTCAGTTCCGCCTAGTGTCGGATCACCGGCCACAAAGCCGGTGACGGTCACTGCTGCTTGTTGATTTGCCATGATCGGTCCTTTCCTCGGCCTGCTGGCCTGTTGTTTGGATGTGGACCGCCGGAGCCTGTCTCCGGCTTCATTGCCGGCTTGCACGCCCCAGCGGTACCTCCACTGTGAGGCATGACGTTTGAAGTGCACAAGGGCAACTGGCAAATGTGGATACTGTGACGCAGTTGAATTTTTAAGAATGTGGATAAGTTTCGGTTATCCACAACAAAGCGCCATTCTGCGACTGGACAGAATGGCGCTTGATGCGATTAACGCCGAGGCTGAGTAAGTGGGACTCAGCTGAGGGCGGCGAAGCGCTCGGCGAGCGCGTCGGCGGCTTCGGCGGCGGGCACGGCGACCTTGTTTTCGCCGTTGCGGTCGCGCAGTTCGATGGTGCCGTCGTTGACGTAATCGCGGCCGACCACGGCGACCAGCGGCACGCCGATCAGCTCGGCATCCTTGAACTTGACGCCCGGAGACACCTTCTTGCGGTCATCGTAAATAACCTCAAGGCCCTTGGCCTCAAGCTCGGCGACCAGCTTCTCGGCACCTTCAAACGCCACGGCGTCCTTGCCGGTGGCCACCACGTGCACGGCGGCCGGGGCAATCACGGACGGCCAAGCCAAGCCGGCTTCGTCGTGGTGTGTTTCGGCGATGCAGGCCAGCACGCGGGAAACACCGATGCCATAGCAGCCCATCCACACCGGCACGGCCTTGCCGTTCTGGTCGAGCACCTTCAGGTCCAGTGCCTTGGAGTACTTGAGACCCAGCTGGAACACCTGGCCGATTTCCACACCACGCTCGAAGCTCAACGGACCGGAACCATCCGGGCTCATGTCGCCGTGGCGAACCTCAACGGCTTCCACCACGCCGTCGACCTTGAAGTCACGGCCGTACACCAGGTTGTAGTAGTCGACCTCGTTCTCATCGGCACCAGTGAACCAAGCGGAACCCTTGACCACGTGCGCGTCGATCAGGTAGCGAACCGGGTTCTTCACGCCAGCAGCCTCGGCCTGCGGGCCAAGCACCATCGGTCCGATGTAACCGGGCACCAGTTCGGGGTGCTGCTTCAGGTCTTCCTCAGTGGCTTCCTCAAGTTCGGCGGGCGCGAACTGGGCTTCCAGTCGCTTCATATCCACCGTACGGTCGCCGGGCACGCCGACGACAATCACTTCACGCCACGGCTCGTCATGCTCTTCATCCTCAGGGTGCTTGACGGTGATCACCACGTTCTTGAGGATGTCGGAAGCCTGCCATTCACGGCCATCAGTACGCGGGTGGTCGGCGTTGGCACGCTCGATCATGTTATCGATGGTCTTGGCATCCGGGGTGGCTTCCTTGGAAGCGGCGGGAGTGGTGGAAGCATCGATTTCCGGTAGTTCCGGAGTGCTCAGGGCCTCCACATTCCATGCCTTGCCGGAAGGTGCCAGCGCGAAGGTATCTTCGCCGATCGGCATCGGAGCCAGGAACTCCTCGGATGCGGAGCCGCCCATCGGGCCGGACATGGCGAACACAGGTACGTACTTCAGGTCAAGACGCTGGAAGATACGCTCGTAAGCGCCGCGCTCGTCATAGTAGGCCTTGCGCATGCCTTCTTCATCGATGGTGAAGGAGTAGGCGTCCTTCATGACGAATTCACGACCACGGATCAGGCCGGCGCGCGGACGGAACTCGTCGCGGTACTTGGTCTGGATCTGGTACAGGGTGACGGGCAGGTCCTTGTAAGAGGAGTACATGTCCTTGACCAGAAGGGTGAACATCTCCTCGTGGGTGGGGGCCAGCAGGTAATCGGCCTCGTGGCGATCCTTCAAACGGAAGATGTTATCGCCGTACTCCTCCCAGCGATGGGTGGCCTCGTAGGGTTCGCGCGGCAGCAGGGCCGGGAAGTGCACTTCCTGGGCGCCGATGCCGTTGATCTCCTCGCGGATGATGGCCTCGATCTTGTTCAGCACGCGCAGACCGAGCGGCAGCCAGGTCCAGATACCGGGTGCGGCCTTGCGGATATAGCCGGCGCGCTGCAGCAGCTTGGCTGAATCGACATCGGCATCAGCGGGGTCCTCGCGCAGGGTGCGCAGGAACATGGTTGACATACGAAGGGTATTGGAAGTCATAGGTTTAAAGATATTCGCGTGAACCGACAAGCCTGCATATGTCGGCTGCTCAACCTTCCGCGCTGTACCAACGCACAGGAATCACGGATAACTCATGCAGGATTCATCATCTTGGTTTTCAGCCCTCGCCATGCGCCAATGAAATGGCAATGAAGGGGCAGGGGCATACAATGGCGCAACCGCAATATTCTCCATTCCAGCCACAACCTGAGCCGGAACATCCGCCGATAAACAGTCAGACACAGCCGTCGCCATATTTTTCACCGCAGACGCAATTGGCACAACAATCAGTGCCGCAATCCGCGCCGCAACCTCTGCCGCCAACCGCGCAAGGGCCATTCCCGCAGCGGCCATCACAGCTAAATCAGCCAAATCAACCCAAGCATTCCAGCATTCAAAATTAGCATTCACCCTTCTTGATAAGCTTGTGATCATCACCATCGCACCCGAACAATAGCTGGGAATTAGCATTCACCCTTCTTGATAAGCTTGCACCAAACCTCTTGGAACACATCGACGAGCTGGGAATTAGCATTCACCCTTCTTGATAAGCTTGATCTTGAAATACTTGCGTTGCACGTCCTGCTGGGAATTAGCATTCACCCTTCTTGATAAGCTTGGTTTGCAGGAACGGAATCTGCACTTCTAGCTGGGAATTAGCATTCACCCTTCTTGATAAGCTTGTCACGCCGCCGCCGCTCACAGTCCCATGAGCTGGGAATTAGCATTCACCCTTCTTGATAAGCTTGTACTGCGACCAATGCGGCACGGAAACCAGCTGGGAATTAGCATTCACCCTTCTTGATAAGCTTGAATCAGGTTTGATACGGTTCCCCTCAACAGCTGGGAATTAGCATTCACCCTTCTTGATAAGCTTGGTTCGCCAACATGCCATGCCACGTGCGACGCTGGGAATTAGCATTCACCCTTCTTGATAAGCTTGAGCCGCGATAACAAGATTCTTCGCCGCGTGCTGGGAATTAGCATTCACCCTTCTTGATAAGCTTGCGACAGCTGGATGCAGAACGGAGGCAAGGCTGGGAATTAGCATTCACCCTTCTTGATAAGCTTGAGTTGTTCCCAGTTGTTCCCGGAACAACGCTGGGAATTAGCATTCACCCTTCTTGATAAGCTTGTGAAGGCCCGCAAGGAGGAGTTGCAGGAGCTGGGAATTAGCATTCACCCTTCTTGATAAGCTTGATACCCGGGATATTCGCGTTGCAATCGGTGCTGGGAATTAGCATTCACCCTTCTTGATAAGCTTGGGCATCACACTCACCCCACTGGGGAACGGCTGGGAATTAGCATTCACCCTTCTTGATAAGCTTGGGCATGAGGTGATGGACGCGGTCATGGAGCTGGGAATTAGCATTCACTCTTCTTGATAAGCTTGAGAAACCGAGGTACAGAGATGGACGACGAGCTGGGAATTAGCATTCACCCTTCTTGATAAGCTTGGACATGAATATCAGGACAATAATACTGTGCTGGGAATTAGCATTCACCCTTCTTGATAAGCTTGAGGCCGGATGGCAGGAGGCGCTCGACCTGCTGGGAATTAGCATTCACCCTTCTTGATAAGCTTGTTCTGCGCCGGACGCCCAACACCACCAAGCTGGGAATTAGCATTCACCCTTCTTGATAAGCTTGTACAAGGTCAAGGACCCCATCATGTACGGCTGGGAATTAGCATTCACCCTTCTTGATAAGCTTGAAACCGCGAAGAGGCCACGATGAATACGGCTGGGAATTAGCATTCACCCTTCTTGATAAGCTTGTCGACGCCAAGGGGCAGCAACTGGGAGAGCTGGGAATTAGCATTCACCCTTCTTGATAAGCTTGATTGAAAACTATTATGACCGATTACAACGCTGGGAATTAGCATTCACCCTTCTTGATAAGCTTGACCAGACACGCAACCCTACCGGCCTCGGGCTGGGAATTAGCATTCACCCTTCTTGATAAGCTTGAATCTAATGTGCTTTTTGAGCGTAAACAGCTGGGAATTAGCATTCACCCTTCTTGATAAGCTTGCCACTGATGAAAGACACGGACAAGCTCACGCTGGGAATTAGCATTCACCCTTCTTGATAAGCTTGGATGATTTGCGACTCTTCATCATGAGGCGCTGGGAATTAGCATTCACCCTTCTTGATAAGCTTGTACAAGGCCAAGTTCTACACGGATTCTTCGCTGGGAATTAGCATTCACCCTTCTTGATAAGCTTGGAGCCGGACGCGTCATGCACGTCACTGGGCTGGGAATTAGCATTCACCCTTCTTGATAAGCTTGGTCATGCAATGCGACCGTTGCGGCAAAAGCTGGGAATTAGCATTCACCCTTCTTGATAAGCTTGTCAATATCAACAGCGTAAACAACTATCTGCTGGGAATTAGCATTCACCCTTCTTGATAAGCTTGTTTTGCTGGAATTTAATAGCGTGCCTAAGCTGGGAATTAGCATTCACCCTTCTTGATAAGCTTGACAGCGTAACAAACTATCTGCACATGCAGCTGGGAATTAGCATTCACCCTTCTTGATAAGCTTGTCCCGCGAGGTGATGAAGCGGAACAAGGGCTGGGAATTAGCATTCACCCTTCTTGATAAGCTTGTCGTGTAGTTGCCCATCACGTCGGTAGAGCTGGGAATTAGCATTCACCCTTCTTGATAAGCTTGAGAAACAGCAAGTCCTTCTGCTGCCAGTGCTGGGAATTAGCATTCACCCTTCTTGATAAGCTTGGCCATCGGATGTGTGGTAATTCTGAGTGCGCTGGGAATTAGCATTCACCCTTCTTGATAAGCTTGATAGCCTATCAAGAAGGGCTATTTTTCAATCTTTTCAGACTCTCCTACGTTCAAAAAAGCGTGAGAAAGTCAGGCGTTTCTTCCTCAATCTCACGTTTTCCAGAAGAAAATCGGGCCGCCGTGGACCACTGATGATCGCTAATATGCAAAATTCTAACTAAGCCATTAGCTGGCAGATTGTCTTTAATCATTTTGACCGTCGCCCTATTACCCGATTGCGTAGGCGTATACCGCACATATACGGAATACTGCACCATTCCATATCCCATGTCGAGCAACATATTTCTAAAGACAGTTGCAGCATGCCGTTGCCGTTTTGTCTTGACCGGCAAATCAAACATCACCAAGCACCACATGCCGCCACTGTCCTCATCGCGTTTCATGACTCGCCTACATATTCGGGAACCTGCAACCTGTCGATTTTGCCTTCGCAATATAAACCAAATTGCTGCGCAAAATCATTCAATGAGCTCGGTATAGTCAAACCGGAACCGTTGAATTGTTGATTCACAGCATCTACCAAATGCTTCTTTACTGCCTTCTCCTGCAACGAGTCTTCATCATTCAGCAGTGAGACTCTGTAATCCACTGCCGGCCTATATACCTCCAACAGATCATCTGCAAGACAGAAATAATTGCCGCGCCCGTGATGATTCACGCCTAAAGATGGAATTAATCCTGCTGCTATCACCGCTTTAACCGCGAATCCTCGCAGCACCATATAGGCATAATCCAACTGCGCATTCCGACCATAACCCTGCCCCGGAATCCTTCTGAATTTCTCATCTTGAGGAAACATTCGCCTCCAATATTCACGTGCAGCATGACCTTCGCAATTGGAAGGATCACCCGAACGAACAGAGGCTGCAATACCTCGTAGCAAGCCTCCACCTTCGAGTTTTGATGAATCGAGGCAAGCAGCTTGTCCACGAATCTTCATCTGTACAATACGCGCCCACGCACTTTTCTTGCGAGGAAGAGACATGTTCGACTGCGCCAATTGCCGCGTGGTAACTGTGGTAGGCATGTCAGTCCATGCATGCAGCGCAGCGTCAGGAACACCACGCCAATCGCAGAGCATGACTGACACGCCATACCGTGCCATCTCATGTAATACCGCAGCCGAACATCGCACATGCAATCCCAGTAGCACTACCGCAATCTGAGCAAGTGGCACATCCACGCACTCCCCTGTATCGTTCTTGACGACTCGCATCCTTCCCCGTTCATAGGAGATGGAGCCGTCAAGATCGGTACAGTCGATTACACGCCACTGGTTTTGCATGATTCACTCATGCCTCCACTGCCATGAGCACGGCATATGGTGTGCCGACGATAATCTCGGTTCGCCAAAAGCATTGCGTCTTACGATACGAACCGCAGTCTTACTTGCTGTATTAACCGGAGGTAGCCATCCTTGTTTTGTCACAATTTTCTGGACCCCATCTGGAACAACATCGTCAGAAAACGCTTTTGCCAATCCTTCCGCAGCAAGGTATCGAGGTCTTATCCTCAACTGCGTCTGGTTAAAGAATCCATCAACAACCCAATGTTTCCATGCAAGGTTCCCTCCACTAAACTGCGAGAAGAATTGTAAATACTCGCCAATCTGACCATCAACATCGAGACTGGAAAAATCCATCTCGATTTCATCACCGACAACCAACGACCCCAAGTACTGAGCATTACCGCTTTGCAGCGCCTGCACCACCCTAGGCTCGCCATACCGCATCGAAATAGACTGCGGGGGCAACGGCACGGTAAATAAATCATCATGGCAAGCGCGTAGCAGATCAGTTTGGAATACGCGAATCATGCCATAGAAATATTTACGAACTCCCTTGGCATTCGTCTTCCAGCACCGGTACACGCGGGCATGATGAATCGCCGAACCGATATCTGCAGACCCTTCCTGCACAGCAATCTGCGCAGCTTGCGACGCGAAGAATCCCATCTCATCGTCAGCGGAATACCGAGTATCATGCACTCGTATTTCACGATGTGAATCTTCCGGCAAACCCTCTTTTTCATCATAATCCGGCAAACGCGTCAAAGCACACCACAAGGCCGGTGTAGAAGCACGTCGAATAAGATCCGCGCTCATCGCCGAGCCCAACGGCACTTTTTCGAGCGGATGAATTGTGGCATCATGTGCTATGGAATTACCAAGGACATAACGCTGCGATTGCATGACAGCAATTCGATCATTGTCCAACGCATCATTAAGCAGCTCAAGCAAAACGTCCATATTATCCAACCAAAGATGGAACGATTCATAGCGTGAAGTGCCCTCATAGGGGTATTCCTTCCATGAACGTTCGCCTGGCATGAGACCAATCAAACGCTGCGATTCTCTCAATGATTCACGTTCCATCAACGTCTGCGCAGCAGCCGTGTTCATCATCGCGATAACGGAAGCGTCCACCGCATGATGACGACGATCCAGACGAGTCTTTGATTGCTGGCCAATAAAGTGTATCTTCCCTTCAATGCCAGCTGCACGTCTTGCAGATGCCGTGACACGGCCTTGGAACACCGACACCGTGGTTTTCATTGTCTCGGCTTCAGCATCATCGATTGAAGCAGAATTCACATACTGCTTCGCATTGAAATACCAATCGATACGGCGGTGGAGTTCATCAGCCATCCAAGCCACTGATTCGATGGAACGATTATCGATGGCAGCATCATCTTCCGTTTGCTGAAGCCTTGCGATTACCGCTTGCTTGAACGCTTTCACTTCCCGAGGAGCATATGACTTGGGATTGAAAGTAAACATTGTCACACGCTTTTTAGCTTCAGCAAGGCTTACCCCTCGAGTTTGGGCATCCTCGCTCCTTGCCCAAATCGCAAATGGAGTGTTCGATTTCATACGATTGCATTCGGCACATACCGCAGCGAAATTGGTCCTCGTGTTCGTAGAGCCGACGCCTTTCCGGGGAACGATATGATCCATTTCGCACGTACGGAATGTAATCGTACGGCCGCAATACAGGCACTGTCCATTTTGACGCTGAATGGCTTCCAATCTCCGTAAATCGGATTCACGCACTTTTTCCATCTGCTCATCCGCGCGAAGCTGTTCACTCAACGAGCTGCGGAATATCGAACGCTTCTCATTGTTCTTTTCATATTCACGCTTGTCTTTGCGGGCAAAGGCAACCGACGAGAACGAAGAGCGCACATGTTCAATGTTCACTGAGACGGGATTACCCCAGCGCTGCTGACAATTCATGAGATATCGGTTGACGTTTTTCAGCACACGGTCGACCGATGGATTACCCAGAGGCTCCCCAATTGGATCTGCCGGCGGACGCCAACTATCCGTAACGTTGAACAGCGTTTTACGTGCTTCGTGCAAATCATCATCAGTAGTCAGCATCTGACGAGTGAGTTTTTGCAAAGTTTCAACACTGTATGCAGCACGACCGGAGGGGAGATCAACGGAGTCAAGTTTGGTTAACGCATCATCATCTAATCCATCGATAAATTCAATCGCAGAAGCATACGCCACGTCTTCACGCACCTTATCGATATCCACCGTATTAGACAGCAGGCGAATCATTGCCTCATGCTCATTGTCAGACGCGGATTTCCACCAGGCCACCAACGGTTTACGAATCTTGTTGTCCGACTCGTAAATACGCTGGACTGAAGTCAATCGAGGCGGACGGCTGGATATACGTTCTTCTCCATCCTCGGTCAAGCTACCCACGCCTTTCAACTGGCTCCGCTTGAAGCCGAGGAAATCGCATAAATCAGACCATGTGATATCTTCCGAAGAAGGTGACACGAGTTGGTCATAAATGCTTTGCTTCTCATCAACAGTAAGTTTGCGAAGTTCTGCGGAAGCATCCTTGATTCTTAGGTTCGTAATCACATTCGCGATACGATACTCCTGAAAAGCCAAAGAAGCCTTTAATGCCCTAGCCTGTTCAGGAGCCAGAGGATCCTGACCGACACGCTGCTCTGCCGAACCTTTAGGAGACACCGCATAAAACACACTACGGAACAGCGGCTTCCACTCATCCGCGGGCACTCTCTGGACCCTGAATATTTGCTTCAGCTCGTTAGCATTATCTTCCTGCATCAAACGTACCGGCAAATAGCCTTCCGCATCCGGTTTTTTAGAACCGGTACGCCAACGCAGTCGAGGAGCTTCCGCATATCCAGCATCCAACATCGCCACCACTAACTGCGCGGGAGTGCTCTCTTCTTCCGCAGCAGTTGCGTCATCGTTGTACGCCTTCGCTTTTTCCTTCAGTTCGCCATATTGCTTCGAATATGGATTGTCGCTGATCAGCGAGTCCACCTGACGATAAGGATTGCGCCATCCGCGATGCCTTGCCATATGTCTCAATGCGATAGAAATACTCTCACGGCGAAGTTCATCATCTTCGATGTATCGTGTAGCCAGCTCAGCCCTTACATGCCATTCTTCAAAGGGCTTATCCAAGGACTCCGGCTCAATAACGGGGTATCCAAATTTGCCGAGGAGCATATCGAGCTTGTGCAAGCGCTCACGCTTCCGACGCCTCATACGCCGCGTGCGACGAGCGACACCCGACATATTCTTTCGCGTAATCGCTTCCTTATTCTTCTGAGGATCCACACCACCATCGTGGATTACGCTTTGCGCATTCAACAGACGCACTGGACTGTTCTCATCGGACACTTCTACTGCGGCAAGGCCCACAGAATTCAAACCGACGTCAATTCCTATCCGGTAACGCTTCCCCCGCATAAAACACCTTTCACCGTAGCTACAATGCACATCATTGTCTTGAACATTGTAACTGTACGAAACAGGGCGAGCCAAATGGCTCGCCCCTAGCAGTTGCCTGCTGAGCATTCAAAGTGGCTATCAGGTCCACTCTTACTGAGAATTAGCTGTATCAGTATAGCGCAAATCCTCTTAGCGACACAACATGAATCATGTCAGAACAACGCGTCCTGGGCGAAGTCATCGTCGGGATTGGCACCGAATTCGTCCGGCTCGGCGGGTTTGAACGCGTTTGCACCTTCATCGGCCAACTGGTCGGAGGCCGCGGCCGAGGCTTCGCGCAGGTCGCCGTCGAGCACCACGGCATCGGGCGAGACGAGGAACATGCGTTCGTTGACGCCGGCCAAATAGAGGCCGCCCAGCGATTCGACTCGGGACAGCGCCACATATCCCATGCCTGGCGCGAAGGTGCGCTTCAGGTCCATGACCGCACGGTCAAGCGTCATGCCTTGCGACTTGTGGATGGTGATGCCCCACGCGCAGCGCAACGGCACCTGGAAGACGGAGGCGAGCACGGTGTCGCCGTCCATCATCTCCCATGTGGCCTGTTTCATGGTGACGATGTTGCCGTTCTCGAATTCCACGATCGGCCAGCCGCCCTTGTTCTCCTGTGCGAAGCCACGCACGGTGCCGAGCGAGCCGTTGACGTACTGGCGATCGGTGTCGTTGCGCAGGGCCATGACAGCCGCGCCTTCCTTGAGTATCAATCGCTCGGGGGCCAACATGTTCTTTTTGAGTCGGTCGACCAGGTTGGCAGGGCCTGCTGTCTCGGCGTGGAACTCGTGTGGATCAAGCATGATCTGGTTCAGGCGCATGTCGTTGAGATTGTCGGCCTGCCGGTTCACCGGGAACAGGTGGACGGCGACCTGGCCGGGCTCGGGCAGTTTGCCCAGACGAGTGACGAGCACGTCACGGTCGGACTGGGTCACGTCGCCTTCGCGAATGTCGGTGAGCACGGTCAGCAGTTCGCCGGTATCCTGACGGTGCTGTTCGGTCAGATAGCAGATCACCGGGTTGAGTTCGGGCCATACCAGCGATTCGGTGATGAAGCCTTCGGGGTTCAAGCCGGCACGGGCATACCGTTCGCGACTGGCGATGAATTCGGGCGTGGGGGCGATGAGGTCGCGGTTGCGCCCGGACACCGAAACCGGCGGCAGCTGGAAGAAGTCGCCGGACAAGACAACCTGGATGCCACCGAACGGGCGTGGATCACGGCGTACTTCGCGGCAGACTTGGTCGACCATGTCGAACAGCCAAGCGTGCAGCATGGAAACCTCGTCAATGACGAGGATGTCCGTGGCCTGAATCTTGCGTTTGCGCCGGGATTTGATGAGTTTGAGCAGGCTGGCGCTCAGGGCGGTGGCCACGCCGACGCCGCTCCACGAATGAATGGTTTGGCCGTTGATATGCGTGGAGGCGATGCCTGTGGACGCGGTGACTGCTACACTGGCGCCGTCGGCCCGAGCCTGGCGGATGAACTCGTTCAAGACATAGGTCTTACCGGCACCGGGCGCACCGGTCAGGAACACGTTCGCGCCGGCGTTCAGAATGGCCAGGGCTTCGGTTTGGCGCATATCAACCTCTCTAGACTCCCCTCAGGGAGGGGAGCCAAGTACGGCGGACTACTTATTGAGGATGCTGGTGGCTACGATGTCGGCGGCGATGGCCTTGGATGCGGCATCGTCCGGGCCGGGGGCGGGAGCCATAAACGCCTTACGGTAGTAGCGCAGCTCGTCCAAGGACTCGATGATGTCTGCGAGAGCACGATGGCCACCGTTCTTTGGCGGGCGGTTCTCGTACACGGCCGGGTACCAGCGGCGGGCGAGCTCCTTGAATGTGCTCACATCCACGCTGCGGTAATGCAGGTGGCTCATGAGGTTCGGCATGTAATGGTCGAGGAACTTCTTATCGGAGCCGATGGTGTTGCCGGCCAGCAGCGGGCGCACGCCTTCCGGCGTGAAGCGCAGCACGTATTCGGTGACCTTCTGCTCGGCCTCGGCCAGGCTCAGGCCATTCTCCCACTCGTTGATCAGGCCGGAACGGGTGTGCATCTGGCGCACGAAATCGTTCATATGGTTCACGGCCTTCTCGGACGGCTTGATGACGTAATCCACGCCCTCGTCCAGCACATTCAGGTCAAAGTCAGTGGGCACTACGGACACCTCGACGAGTTCGTCGCCGCCGAAGATATCCAAGCCCGTCATTTCGCAGTCAATCCAAATCAGGCGCGAATCCTTTGCGCTGTAAGTTTCTGCATCATGGCTGTCGACCATGGTAAGCCTCTTTTCGTCATGTCACCCGTTATTACAAGAACAGTTCAGACTATACCCCAGCGCATACAAGCTATCTCGAGCCACATACGCGAAAAGGGCCTGCATAAGCAGACCCTTTTCACAAGGAATCAACCCCTAACTAGCGCAAGCTAGCGGGCATCAACCGATCAGTTGTTGTGGAAGCCGGAGTAGTTCGGGGCTTCGGTGGTCATCACGATATCGTGCGGGTGCGATTCGCGCAGACCGGCGTCGGTGATGCGGATGAACTTGCCACGCTCCGGCATCTCGGCGATGTTGTGGGCGCCGATGTAGAACATGGACTGGTGCAGGCCACCGAGCATCTGGTAGAGCACGGCGTTCAGCGGTCCGCGGTACGGCACTTCGCCTTCCACGCCTTCCGGCACGACCTTGTCGCTGGAGGTCACGTCGGCCTGGAAGTAGCGGTCCTTGGAGTAGGACTTCTTGCCGCGCGGGGCCATGGCACCGAGGGAGCCCATGCCACGGTACAGCTTGTACTGCTTGCCGTGCAGGAGCACCTTCTCGCCCGGGGCTTCCTCACAGCCAGCGAGCGTGCCGCCGAGCATCACGGAGGAAGCGCCAGCCACGAGGGCCTTGGCGATGTCACCGGAGTAGTGGATGCCACCGTCGGCGATGCAGGGCACGCCAGCGGCACGGCAGGCCTGGGCAGCCTCGTACACGGCGGTGAGCTGCGGGACACCGACACCGGCAACGATACGGGTGGTGCAGATAGAGCCGGGGCCAATACCGACCTTGACGGCGTCCGCGCCAGCCTCAATCATGGCCTGAGCACCGGAGCGGGTGCCGACGTTGCCGCCGATGATCTGCACGCCGTCGAAGGCGGAGTCGTGCTTCAGGCGGGAAATCATGTCGAGTGCCAGACGGGCCTCACCGTTGGCGGTGTCGACCACGAGCACGTCCACGCCAGCCTCCATCAGAGCGGAGGCACGCTGCCAGGCGTCGCCGAGGAAGCCGACGCCGGCGGCCACGCGCAGACGACCCTGCTCATCCTTGGTGGCGTCCGGGTACTGCTCGGTCTTGACGAAGTCCTTGACGGTGATCAGGCCGGTCAGGTGGCCTTCCTCGTCAACGAGCGGCAGCTTCTCAACCTTGTGCTGGGCGAGCAGACGGTGAGCGTCGTCCTTGGAAATGTTGGACGGGCCAGTGACCAGGTTCTCCTTGGTCATGACATCCTTAACCTTCAGGGTGTCGTAATCCTCGGAGGCGATGAAGCGCATATCACGGTTGGTGATGATGCCGACGAGCTTGTTTTCCTTGTCCACAACCGGCAGACCGGAGATGTGGAACTTGCCGCACAGCTTGTCGAGGTCGGCCAGAGTGACCTCGGGGTTGACGGTCAGCGGGTCGGTGATCATACCGGACTCGGAACGCTTGACCACATCGACCTGAGCGGCCTGGTCGTCGATGGACAGATTGCGGTGCAGCACACCGATACCACCGTTACGAGCCATGGCGATGGCCATCTCGGACTCGGTCACGGTATCCATGGCAGCGGAGAGGACCGGGGCCTTCATCACGATCTTGCGAGTCAGATGAGTGCTGGTGTCCACTTCGGAGGGAATGACATCCGTCTCGTTCGGCAGCAGCAACACATCATCATAAGCAAGGCCGAGCTTGGCGAAAATCGGAGGAAGGGGAGCATACGCCGATTGGGCGTTCAATTCATCGAGGTTTGTAGCCATACAAACACTATATGAACACGCGCTGACCTTCACGACACACGCTTGTGAGCGCTCACTTATCCGCTGCCGGGTCCTGCACCTCACCCGCCTGCGAGTCCCGCGAATCCGCAGGCGAATCAGTCATCGAATCCGCTGCCTGAGAGCCAATCGAATCCCGGCTCTCCCCTACTGCAGACTGCGACTTAACCGTAGCATGCTGCGCGTTCTTGCGTGCGGATTCGAGCGTCAGGTTCTCGGCTTGGATCTCGGGAATACGATGCCGCAGATAGGGGTACATCGTGGCTATGGTCAGCACCACCACGGCGATGGGCATGCCCACGGCCACATGCTGCGCTTTGAAGAACAGAATCGTCAGCGAACCGAATGCGATCAGCGCGGCCCATCCCCACAGGATCAGCACGGCGCCACGCACCGAATGCCCGATCTTCAGCATGCGATGGTGCAGGTGCATACGGTCCGGATGCATGGGCGACTGGCCTTTGGCCAAACGCCGCACAATCGCCAGACACATGTCGAGCACAGGCAGGAACAACACCAGAATCGGCAGCAGAATTGGCATGAACACCGGCAGATAGATGCTGGCATGAATCGAGGCCGGGTCAAGACGTCCGGTCATCACAATCGAAGCGCAGGTGATGAGATAGCCAAGCAGCATCGAACCGGAATCACCCATAAACAGTTTGGCGGGATGCCAATTATGCAGCAGGAAGCCCACGCAGATACCCACCATCATCACGTCGATCAGCGTGGCCAACGAAGCATAACTCGGGGAAGACCGGGCGATGATATACGAATAGGCGGCGAACGCTATGCCACCAATCGCCACGATACCGGCCGCCAGGCCATCGAGGCCATCAACGAAATTGACCGCGTTAATCGAGGCGACAATCAGGAATGCGGTGATCGCCATGGACAGACTCGGCGAGGCGGTAATCAGCGAACCGCCCAAAGGCAGTGAGATGATCTGCAATCCGCCCCAAGCCACGAATACGGAAATCAGCAGCTGACCGGCAAGTTTCAGCATCCAATCGAGATCCCACAGGTCATCGGCCATGCCCAGCAGACTGATCATGATGCCGCCGGCAAGAATCACCCACATCTGGTAATTGCCGTTGAACAATCCCGAGAGAAAAGGCAGCCGACTGGCGAATACGGTAGCCACGGCAAAACCGATCAGCATGCCAAGGCCACCCATGCGCGGCGTGGGAATGGTGTGCACGTCTCGGGCACGCACCTCGCCAACCGCACCGATTTCGATGGCGACGTGGCGAATCAGCGGAGTCACCAGCCAGGTGACGCCACCGGCGATGGCGGCAATCAGTAGGTAGATTCTCATGCGCCGAGTCCACCGCCGTTGAGGTGGAGGGCCTTGCGAATCACGTTTTGGGCGATGACGCCTTCACGCAGGATCTCGATGCCGTCGCGCGCGTACGGATCGGCTTTGACGACGGTGCTGGAGACATGGCCTTGGGTGGGACCGCCGTCCAGATACAGGTCGACTTCGCTGCCGAACGCGTCAACCGCCTCCTGGACGGTCTGCGCGCTTTCGTCGCCGGAACGGTTGGCGCTGGACGCGGCCAGCGGGCCAGTCGCCTTGAGAATCGCGAGGCACAGCGCCGAATTGGGGATGCGGATGCCTTGCGTGCCGGGGCGACCATCGGCGGTGTCGGCCAAAGTCTCCAACGTGCAGTCGGGCCGGGCTACGGCAATCGGCGAGAACGCGCCAGGCAGAAACGCCGCCGACAAACGATTCAGCGGGGACGGCAGGTCGAGACCGAGCTCATCAAGCTGGTCGGTGGATGCGAGCAGTACCTGCAACGCCTTATAGCGCGGGCGACGCTTGAGCCGGTAGATACGGTCGATAGCGGCCTTATTACGCGGATCGCACGCCACTCCATATACCGTATCCGTTGGAATGACGACCAATCCACCATCCCGGATGACACGCGCCGCCTGTGCCAGCGATTCATCCGTGACTTTCAGCGTTGTTCCGCCTTCCACGCTCACGCCACCTCCGTTCGCTTGTGTATTCACAATCTACCATTGCACCATTGCGCCCCGACTTGCATAGTTCATCATCGCTCGTTTGCCGTACTGCCGTTTTCCGATTCGCCCCACACGCACAGACCGTAGATACAATGAGTCCATCCATGCTCTTTCGCGAAATTACAGGAGTGTTCAATGAGCGAAATCAATGCTGAATCCACCACCATGCCTCCCGTCGAACTGCGTATGCCGCGCGCCAGCGAGCGCGAGGAGATGCTCGCCGGCAAACTGTACAATTCGGTAGACCCTGAATTGAATGCCCTGCGCGAGAAGGCCGGCGACCTGTGCGCGCGCTTCAACGCCGCGTCGCGTACCGATCATGCCGCCCGTGCCGCGATTCTCGATGAGCTGCTGCCCGGCCACGGTGCCGGCCTTGACGTGATGGGGCCGATTTTCTTCGACTATGGCTGCAACATCACCATCGGAGAGCGCGTGTTCGCCAACTTCAACTTCACTGTGCTGGATTGTTGCCCGGTGACGATTGGCGACGACGTGCTGTTCGGCCCGAACGTTTCGCTGCTGCCACCGATGCATCCGTTGCGTTGGCAGGATCGTAACGTGAGGCAGGCACCTGATGGTTCCGCATACGACTGCGAGTATGGCAAGCCGATTGTCATCGGCTCGAACTGCTGGTTTGGCGGCAATGTGACGGTAATCGGCGGCGTGACGATCGGCGAGGGTTGCGTGATCGGTGCCGGCTCGGTGGTGACGCGCGATATTCCGCCGCACACCGTGGCCGTGGGTAATCCGGCCCGTCCGATTCGCGAGATTACGGATAAGGATGCTTCCGCGCTACAGTATTACGCGCAGTGATATATGAATGCTCCCGCTGGCGAGCTGTCAGCGGAGCTGACTGAGGGTGGTTGCCGGAAATCTCCGATAACCACCCTCAGCCTCACTTCGTGAGGTAGCTCCCGCCAGCGGGAGCATAGTAATGTGAGACGTCACGCGCCGAGGTACGCCTTGCGCACCTTCTCGTCGTGCAGCAGGTCGGAGGCCTTGCCCTCCATGGTGATCTTGCCGGTCTCGAGCACGTAGGCGCGATCCGCGATCTGTCTCTTATACACATCTGACGCTGCC
>ENA-OYXB01000025-OYXB01000025.1-human-gut-metagenome-genome-assembly--contig:-NODE-25-length-41712-cov-6.260172_pt1 | contig 41712 bp, 34 predicted proteins | sample MGYA00244176_ERZ653409 | MGnify/ENA primary metagenome ERZ653409 (study PRJEB26926, sample SAMN06164912) | human gut metagenome | biome: ENVO:00009003; feature: ENVO:2100002; material: ENVO:00002003... | reverse complement strand
ATACTGCTGGTACGGCACCTCGCATGGGTTTCCAAATGCGATGTTCATAATACCCTCATCGACATCAAAGACCATTGCCGCCAATGTCTTGTTGAACGGGCGCTCCGAGTTCGGGTGCACACAGATGCTGTGCGTTCCATTTTCGTGGGAGGTCAGGAATGTCTTTGCCAGCTCGACGTCGATATGTCCGAAGTTTTCTGCGATCATCTTTTTCATTGTGGCAAAGCGATCCCTTGTGGTCTTGCCGGTTGTGCAGTCGTCTTCCTCCAACGCATAGACGTTGTGGTTGGTGTGCACAAAGCTCTCCTTTTCCCAAACCGGGTATACCTTATTGGGGAAGCACTCCACACAGACCAGTTTGCCGCTTCTGTCTGCCAGACCAAACTGGTTGGGGATGTCGTGCGGCACCTTCTCCAAAAAGGCAACCGCTTCCTCGACGTTCGGCAGAGAAAGCAGGTGGCGGATGATAGCGCTGGTGGGCACGCCGTCTCTGGTCTTTCCATTGTCAATGTAGGTCCAGAGCACCGTCAATCCCTGATTGTTGATTCCCATATAGGCGGGAACACCGGGATGGGTATAGGTCAGGATTTCCTTTCCGTCGCTGCCCTTGTGATGGATGACGACGTCCCGCTCATGTCTCCACTCGCGCAGATTCTCGTCGTTGGTCTGTCCGGCAATGGTTTTTCCGCCGGTCGCAGCACCGGTCACAAAGAAGGAGGTGCACTTTTCACTTGGGCAATCCCTGCCAAACGATTTTTCATAGGCGGTGGCCAGTGCAACCACCTTTGCAAGCGGGATCTGTGCGCCTTCGGCCATCCCCTTGAGCTCCTCCAACACCTCTGGAGTCCACTGCTGCATCATCGGGATGTATCTCTGACTGATCTCTTCCCACTTTTCATAGTCAAAGTTTTCTGTGTTTTTATAAAATTCGGTCTGATTTTTATAGTTGGTCATAATTGCGTCCTGCAACTGCTGACCAATCTGCACGCCACGTTCGTGCACATCTCCGCAAACTTCAATATAGCGCGTATACATCGATATCCTCCTTTTTTACTGAACCAGTCCAAGATATGGCGAAACGATGATGACGATTGTCGCCGCAATCAGCAGAGGAACCATCACCCGCACCGCATGTTTGAGGTAGGTGGTGTATGGAACATTGGTCAGTTCCAATACACCCATCTTGGTGGCCTCTGGATATAAACCGCTTGCCGTAAAGTTTAAACCTACAGTAAACGCAGAAACCAGGATCATCTGGCCGCCCTCCACGCCGATGGTAGAGGAAGCAAACAAAGCCATCGCAACGGTACCCAGAATTGGCATTGTGATACCGGCGGTGCTGCTGGTGCCCTGGATGAACAGCGCGCTCAAGCAGTAAACCAGGACTGCCATCACTGCAAATGCCCAGATCGGTACGCCCTGCAGAAGGTTGCGGATCCAGTAAACGAAGGTGACGCCCATGCCGCTGGTGCTGGAGCCCATGGTCATCGAGACGCCGCGGGAAATCGAAACAACAAAGGTCATGCCCAACAGGTCTGCCGCGCCGCGTACAAATTCTTTGACAAAAGCCTTGTGGCCCATCTTGTTGATGCACGCTACGATGATGGCGCCGATGAGAAATACAATCGAGAACTCATCGAAGTACCAGTCGCCCAGATAGGTAAAGGTATCGGTTCCCAGCAGGTTGCCCAGCCAAGGAACATTCTCTGTCAGCCACATCGCCGGCGCATTGACTACCTCGTACATGGTGTGGTCGCCAACCGGGATGGCGCTCCACGGAATGTAGCCCAAAACAATTACAAAAATCATAAGTCCAAAGACAACCAGCGAAATCTTTCTGGTGCGGTTGAGCTCTGGCAGGGCCTTGTGATCGTCCTGAATGAGGGCGTTGATGTCCTCCATGCCGTACAGCAGCGACCTTGTCTTGTCGGCTTTGACCCTCTCTGCATATCGGATAACCAAAAAGCTTCCCAGCGCATACAGCACAACAAACAGCAAAATACGCATCGCAATGCCGGTGCCAAGCGACAGGTCCGGGTTGCCGATCATATCGACTGCGATGCCGGTGGAATAGGGGTTGACCACGCTGGCCATGTTGCCGATGGTGGCTCCGATGAACAGCACCTCTATGCCGGTCAAAACGTCATAGCCTGCCCGCACGCACAGCGGAATCAGCACCAGCGCATACGCCGGCAGCTCCTCCCAGGAGCCATATACTGTGCCCATCAGGGCAAATACCAGCATCAAAATGGCCAGAAGCGTCTTGCCGTTATACTTTTTGAGCAGGGCGCCGATACCGGCATCCAATGCCCCCGAATAGTTCATAATTGCAAGGAAAGATCCCGAAATCAAAATCGAAAAGCTGACATCCGCTCCGGCCGCAAAGCCCTTGATCGGTGCCATAAAAATGTCCCAAAGTCCAACTGGGGATGTGCCTGCATTTTCCACTACGTTTCCTTCCGCATCAAACGCAGCGTTGTAATGAATAATCTTCTCACCAGCATCGCTGGTTGTGACAACCGATGTTGGAATAAACCAGGTTAGAATCGATACCAGAATCAGTACGATAAACAGCAGGATCATCGCGCTGGGCATCTGAAATTTCCGCTTACTCTTACTCATTACCTCCACCATTCCTTTCCAAACTTTTTCCTTCCGTTAATAAATCATTATTTCAATTGGCACCCTTCTTCTCTCAACATCTACTCCTTCCCATAATTTTTTTTGATCAGTGAGCCTCCTGATGTCTATATTTTATCAACCATTGATTGAAAAATCAATCAATGATAGACAAAAATACAAAAGTTTATCACCTTTGTGTTTTATTTTGTGCATCTTTTGTTTAAAATGCCGTTAAGGCGTCCTACAAAGTCTTGTCTTAGAATCTTTTTTACCGTATAATAAAGACAGCAAACTGTAAAGCAGGTGAATTCATGCCCTCTTCATCCTCTAAAAATCAGCAGCGCTGCCGCACCAAAGCCAATTTTATCACCGCTGCCATTCAAATCATGCAGGAAGATGGTTTAGCTGCGCTCTCCATCCGCAAGATTGCCGAGCGCGCCGGATACAACAGCGCCACCTTATACTATTATTTCTCAAATTTTGAGGAACTGTGCATCTTCAGCTGCATGTCGCTGGTGGACGAATATGCCAAGGCTCTCCCGCAATACCTTGCACAGGCATCCTCCTCGCAGGAAAACTATCTAAAACTTTGGGAATGTTTTTGCATCTTCTCTTTCCGCCACCCGGAAGAATTTTGGCTTTTGTTTTTTAAACATCTCGAAGATGGCGAAAAAATCACCGAATATTTTAAAGAATACTACAGGATCTTTCCAGAAAACTGGACGGATCAAGTACATGAGTACGAGGAAATTTTGACCAGCGGCGACCTGTACCAGCGCGAGTACCTCTCCCTTGTCAAATCGCTGGGTTCCCTTGCCGGCAAAATATCCGACGAGGACATCCACCGGATCAACGAGATGAACATTCTCATCTACCGCGGAATGTTGGCGTTTATCCGTGAGAATCCCGGACGCTTTACCCCCGAGCAAGCAACCGAAAAGACGGTGGACTATATGCGCCACACCTTGCGCTCCTACAACCTTCTGTAACCTCAGCTATACCATCTGCCAAGCTAAACTGACTGCTGAACAGATGGTATAGCTTTTTTTATAAATAAAAAGAGAGGCCTACTGCCCATACAGGCAGCAACCCCTCTTTTGCTATTGACGATATTTGGAACTTTGAGAAAATATCTTGTTCTCCAAAAGGCCTTATTTCATGGTGTCGCCGATCAGGCGGAACATGTTGTCATAGCTGATCTTATCCAGCTGGCTTTCGGTAAAGCCTTCCTTCTTGAGGCGTTCCAGCAGCCACAGGGTCTTGTCGGTGGAGTCGATCTCCAGCTCGCCGCGGATGCCGTCCAGGTCACCGCCCAGTGCCATGCAGTCGATGCCGCCTACCTGATACAGGTGTTTCATGTGGCGAACCATATCGTCGATGCGGCTGGTGTGGGAGTGGATATCCTCCGAAATGAATCCAGCAGAATAATTCAGACCGATGGTGCCGCCGCACTCTGCGATGGCGCGAATCATATCATCGGTGAGGTTGCGGGAATGTGGGGTGAGCGCACGGCATGCGGAGTGAGAAGCGACAAACGGTTTGTGGTTCTCCTTGCAGATGCGCACTACATCCCAGAAGCCGCCGTCCGACAGGTGGGAAACATCGACGATGACGCCCATCTTGTTCATGGCGTCGATCATCTCGCAGCCAAACGGTTTGAGCGGCAGAGCCATCTTTTCCGGATCAAACGAGTTCGGGTAGCCCAGGCAGTTTTCCATATTCCAGGTGATGGAGATCAGGCGCACGCCCATCTTGTACATCTTTTCCAGGCCCTCCAGCTTGCCGCCGATGCCGTTGCCGTCCTCTGCGGTCAAGAAGCAGGAGATTTTGCCCTCGCGCTCGTTGCGGATAAGGTCGTCGCGGTTGCCCGCAAAGGCCGCTACATCGCTGTACTTTTTGAGGTTGTCGTACAGGCAGTTGGACAGCGAAGTCATAAACTCCATGTCGTCCGGTTTTTTCAGTCCTTTTTCCTCAAAGCTCTTCTCCGGCATCAGGCACATTGCAAAAAATTGTCCGACAAATCCGGCCTGTTTGAGGCGCTTAAAGTCAACCGCCTTGTTATTTTCATACAGGTCAATTTTCTCTCCATAAGCGGTACCGAGCAGTGTATCGCAGTGCATATCAATCAGTTTCAAAGTAAACCCCTCCATTCCTAATTTGCTCAAAATCATTGTACACACAGAAGCCTTTTTTGTCAATAGTGAATAAGGCCAATGCAATCAATTTGCACCCGCTTACCCCTCGCTCAAATCCAGGTTTCTGATTCTTCGGCGCAGCGGCAGCACGCTGGCGGCAGAGACATTGATGCCGTCCACCCCGGCGCGGATGAACCAGCCCAGCATGCTCTCGTCATCCGCCATATCGCCGCTGATGGTGACCTGAATGCCTGCGCCGTGTGCGGCGGCAATGACCATCTCGATCATCCGCATCACAGCGGGGTGGTGGATGTTGTAATAGTCGGTCACGCGCGGATTCTGACGGTCAACCGCAAGGGTATATTGCACCAGGTCGTTGGTGTCGATGTGGAAAAAGTTTACCCGCTGCGCAAGCTCCGGACTCAGAATTACCGAGGCCGGCGTCTCGATGACCAGACCGATGCCGACATTGGGATCAAACGGGATTCGGTCGCGGGCCAGGCTCTCTCTGGCCAACGCCACATGATCCAGGATCTGCTCGAGCTGTTCGACGCTGTCCACCATCGGAAACAGGATGCTCACCGGCCCATAAAGCGATGCACGGAATATGGCCCGCAGCTGGGTTTGGAACATTTCGGGCTTTGCAAGGCAGATGCGGATGGAGCGGAATCCCAGCGATGGATTCATCTCCGGCTTCTGCATGGGCTGCACGGTCAATTTGCGCGCGCCAAAATCCAGAGTTCGGATGACGGTGCGCTTGCCGTTCATCTGGCGGATGACCTCCCGGTAAGCCTGCACCTGTTCTTCCTCGCTGGGCAGATCGGGGCGCTTGAGATAGAGAAACTCGCTGCGCATCAGGCCCAGGCCCTCGGCATCGCTGCGGATGACCTGCTCGATGTCCAGCGGCTCGGTGATGCTCGCATAGATGTGCACCTCGCGCCCATCGATGGTGCGGTTGGGTTTGCCGATGAGGTAGTGCAGTCCCCGCAGTTTTTCCTCTTCGCGGCGCTTTTTCTCCTCCAGGCGGTGCAGCGTCTGCTGATCCGGATCGATGTACATCCTGCCCGCATAGGTGTCCACCGCAGCCATACGACCCTGCAGGGAGCGCTCCAGCTTTTGGCCCACGCCAATCAGATAGGGGATGCCGCGGTCTTTGAGGATGATGGCGGCGTGGGAGGTCTCGGAGCCGGACTTTGTGACAAAGGCCAACACCTTTTCGCGCGAGATCTGCATGACCTCGCTGGGAACCAGCTCATCCGCCGCCAAAATCGAGGGCTCCTCCGGCTCAAAGTGTTCGGCGCGGCCATAGGTCAGGATGGAGAGAACCCGGTGGGCGACGTCGCGGATGTCGGCGGCCCGCTGTTGCAGATAGGGGTCCTGCAAGGCAGAAAATACCTGATAAAAGGAATGTGCCGTCTGCTGGACGGCATACTCGGCGTTGGCCCGCTGGTTTTTGATCAGGTCCAACACATAGTTGTTGAAATCCTGGTCCTCCAAAATCATGTGGTGCGCCTGAAAGATCGCCGCATTTTCCGGGGATACCTCCCGTTTTGCCAGCTCAAACAGCGCCTGCACCTGCAAGAGGGTCTGTTCCTTGGCACGCAGGTAGCGCTTGACCTCGGTGGCAGGATCGTCAACCTGCTGCTTTTGAAAGGAAAACAGCTCCCTCTCATAAAAAATGAGTTTTCCTGAAACGATATCGGGCGAAACGCCAGTGCCCCTGAACAGAATCATCTTCAAATCCTCCTTTCCCTTTTCCAATATCTTTTAATTTTATTAAACCTCTTTTCCACGCAAAGCGCAAGGGGGCGTGGTATTCTTTCATAAAAATAACACAAATAAGCTGTATTTTTTTGTAAAAATAATCCTGGTTTTGGATCTTTTTCTCCTATTTCGTCGACTGTACGCTCCTATCTCCCCTATCACCTGTTTGCATATCCTTTTTGGCAGACAACATATTCTATTTTGACTTGTTCTTAGATAACCGAAACGGCGCGTCCAAGGCCAAACAGATATGTGAATTTCGCCTAAATATTGTCGTTAGCTATTGACAACATTTACCCGAGTGATTACAATGTAAGCGTACGCTAACATACCATTTTGGATTTGTATAACCTGTGTAATGGGAGGATATTGACATGACATTGGATTGCATTAAACCCGGACACGGCGGCACAATCACCGTTGTGGGCGGAGACGGTGCGCTGCGGCGTCGGCTGTTGGATATGGGGCTCACCCCCAAAACCAAGGTGATGGTGCGCAAGGTTGCGCCGATGGGCGACCCCATCGAGCTGTTTTTGCGGGGATATGTGCTCACCATCCGCGCAGAGGACGCAGCCAAAATCGAGATTGAGGAGGAATCGGTTCGATGAGTTACCTTCTCGCCTTAGCCGGCAACCAAAACTGCGGCAAAACCACCCTCTTTAATGCGCTCACCGGCAGCAATCAGCACGTCGGCAACTTTCCCGGCGTCACGGTAGAAAAAAAGGAGGGCACTATCCGCAAATACAAGGATGCCGTGCTGGTGGATCTGCCCGGCATCTATTCGCTCTCCCCCTATACCTCTGAGGAGGTCGTCACCCGGGACTTTCTCATCCAGGAACACCCCGACGCCATCCTCAACATTGTCGATGCCACCAACCTCGAACGCAACCTCTATCTGACCTTGCAGCTGATGGAGCTGAACATCCCCATGGTCCTTGCGCTGAACATGATGGATGAGGTGCGCGCCAGCGGCAACAGCATCCACATCAAAAAGCTCTCGGAGAATCTGGGCATCCCGGTTATCCCCATCTCCGCTGCAAAGGGCGAAGGCATCTCCGACCTGTTGGATGTGCTCATCAAGACGGTTCACGACAAAAAGCCGACCCAAAAGATGGATTTCTGTCAGGGCGCCGTCCACCGCGCCATCCACTCGATTGCTCACATCATTGAGGACCACGCGCAGGCGGCCGGTTACCCGACCCGCTTTGCCGCCACAAAGCTGGTGGAGGGCGACGAGCCGATGTTCCGTGCACTCGACCTGGACACCGCCGACATCCACATCATCGACCACATCGTCGAGCAGATGGAGCAGGAACTCGGCACCGACCGCGAAGCAGCTCTGGCCGATATGCGCTACAGCTACATCGAAGGCGTCTGCGCCCAGTGCGTCGTCAAGCACCAGGAAACCCGCGAACAGCTTCGCTCGGAAAAGATCGACAAGGTGCTCACCAGCAAATATTTCGGCATTCCGGTCTTTTTGCTGATTATGCTCGTCATCTTCTGGCTGACCTTCTCGGTCATCGGCGCACCGCTGCAGGATCTGCTGGGAGTCTGGATCGACCAGTTCACCGCATGGCTCTCGGTCACCCTGAACGGCCTGAACGTCACCCCATGGCTTGTCTCGCTCATCATCGACGGTGTCTGCGCAGGCGTGGGCAGTGTGCTCTCCTTCCTGCCGATCATTGTACTGCTCTTCTTCTTCCTTTCGCTGTTGGAGGACAGCGGCTATATGGCCCGCGTCGCCTTTGTCATGGATAAACTGCTGCGCAAAATCGGCCTTTCCGGCCGCAGCTTTGTTCCGATGCTCATCGGCTTTGGATGCAGCGTCCCGGCCATCATGTCCACCCGCACCCTCTCCAGCGACCGCGACCGCAAGATGACCATTGTGCTCACCCCGTTCATGTCGTGCAGCGCCAAGCTGCCGATCTACGGCATGATCACCGCGGCCTTCTTCCCCAACCATGCCGCTTTGGTCATGGTGTCGCTGTATGTGCTGGGCATCATCGTGGCCATTCTGTCCGGCCTGCTGTTAAAGAACACCGTCTTTCAGGGCAGCTCGGTGCCCTTTGTCATGGAGCTGCCGACCTACCGCCTGCCAGATGCCAAGAGTGTCCTGCTCCACATGTGGGAAAAGGCCAAGGACTTTTTGCACAAGGCTTTCACCATCATCTTCATCGCTTCGATCGTCATCTGGTTTTTGCAAAAGTTTGACTGGGGCCTCAATATGGTGTCCGACAGCTCGAACAGCATCCTCGCTTCGATCGGCTCGCTGATCGCCCCCCTGTTCTCTCCTCTGGGCTTTAACGATTGGCGCGCTTCCACCGCCCTCATCACCGGCTTCACCGCAAAGGAATCGGTGGTCAGCACCCTGACCATCCTGACCGGTTCTTCCACCGACGCCCAGCTGAGCGCGGCGCTCCAGCAGATCTTTACCCCGCTGAGCTCCTTCAGCTTTTTGGCCTTCACCATCCTGTACATGCCCTGCGTTGCTGCTTTCGCTGCATCCCGTCGGGAGCTGGGTTCGATGAAGGAAGCCATCTTCACCGCCGCATATCAAACCGCTGCGGCCTACATCGTGGGACTCATCATCTTCCAGGTCGGATCGCTGATCTTCTAGGATGCCCCACAGCAGATGATCGAAAAAAGGACAGATACCAAAATGGTATCTGTCCTTTTTTGTTTTACCGCTTAAAATCCTGTGCACACACCTGACTGCCTGGTTGCACCACGATGAAATCCTCGTCCAGCTGCCCACGGACCAGCTTATGCAGAATGGTACAGCTGCCATGCAGCACCTCCATCGTGCCGTTGACTGCCTCCACCAACGGCTGAGCCTGTGCCCGAACCCAGTCCAAATCGTTGACACCGGTGTCGATCAGATAAAAGTGCTCAAAGCCCCGGTAAATCTTCCGCAGCGTCTCCACTGCCTTTTCGCGGCCCATCTTTTCGGTCATCCGCGCAAGACTCATCTCCGAATGGTTCATAAAATCGATCCAGCTCTCGGTGAGGAAGATGCCGTTTTGTGGTCTGCCTCGCTCCCCTCCCTTGCCGTCGGAGAGCAACAAATCCAGGCAATCCCGCGTTTTGGGCACCACCAGCCGCGCTGTGGCGGCCTTCAAACCGACGGTGCTGCCGCCGCAGCCCGATACGCACAGGAAAATTTCCTCCACATTATCCAAATTGTCTATTTCGTTTTGCAGATAGGCCCGCATTTCCTTCGGATCGCTGTGCAAGCGCATGGGAAGAAAATGCACCGGTGCATCAAAGTGTGCCTGCTGTATGGCTGCCATCAACTCTTTTTTTAGTGTCGGGCAGGCCAGAAGTATTCTGCGCAAGGTCAGTCCCCTCCTTCTTTTAAAGCCCATTGTACGGCGCACACAACAACTTGTCAAGCAGGCACTACACCCTCGGAAAAGACTGCAACGCCTTCCCCCTACACACCCTGCACCAACTGTGCCCCCACAGCATACTCTGCTCATAGGGCTATTCAATCGCACTGGGCGCACTCTATCCGATTCTCAGCGCCGTGTGCGCTGCGCCTTTGGCTCCTGTTTGGCCTAGTCCCTACTTGACTTTTTTGCATGAATCCAGTATACTGGTATTCAATAAGTTAGTTTTGGCTAACTTCTATTATCTGAAAGGAGCTTATACTTATGATACAAGCAATTGGATGGGCGATGACCGGCACAGGCTTCACCTTTCTGATGACAACTTTGGGCGCGGCGATGGTCTTTTTTTTCAAAAAGGAGGTCAGCGTGGGTATACAGAAAATATTCCTCGGATTCGCCGCCGGTGTCATGATCGCCGCATCGGTTTGGAGCTTGCTCATCCCGGCTATGGAGGAGGCACAGGCCGCCGGAATGCCCGGTTGGTTGCCCGCAGCGGGCGGATTTATCCTGGGCATCGCCTTTTTGATGCTGCTTGACAGCCTGTTGCCCCACCTTCATCCCGGCACCAAGGAGGTCGAAGGTCTTTCCAGCAACTGGAAGCGCACCACGATGCTGATGCTCGCTGTGACGCTTCACAACATCCCGGAAGGCATGGCCGTCGGTCTGGCGTTTGCCTTGGCTGCCCAGCAGGGGCAGGCCGCATCCTACACCACCGCTCTTGCACTTGCGCTGGGCATCGGCATCCAGAACTTCCCGGAGGGCGCCGCCATCTCGCTGCCCTTGCGGCAGGAGGGCTTGGGCAGAGGCAAGAGCTTTTTGTACGGCACACTCTCGGGCATCGTGGAGCCGCTGTTCGGCATCCTGGTCGTACTGGTCGCCGGCAGCATCCAACCATTGATGCCCTGGCTGCTCAGCTTTGCAGCGGGCGCAATGATGTACGTCGTCGTGGAGGAATTGATCCCCGAAGCACATTTGGGCGAACACTCCAACGCCGGTACACTGGGCGTCATGGGTGGATTTCTAATTATGATGGTGCTGGACGTCGCACTGGGCTAATACCGCAGTCCTTTTTCTACAGCATCTTTCCTCCCTTTGGACTTTCCATCCGATACAAAGAAAGCAAAAGAGCGAAGCCAGATGGCTTCGCTCTTTTGTCCCAATATGGGAGAGAAAAAGGTGGTATCTATTCAAAGGGTAATCTGGATTTCATTATTGTTTTGCAGCACTGTGCAGGTATACGCCCACCTCATCGGGGGTGACGAGCTGCATAGCCTGGTCGCTCACCTTGGCCGCATCTTTGCCAGTCCACTCGCTGATAATCTTGCGGGTGGAAAGGACCGACGACGCACTGACGCTGAATTCGTCCAAGCCAAAGTGCAAGAGCAGTGGGATCAGCGCCGGATCGGCCGCAGACTCCCCGCACATACCAACTGGAATGCCGGCGTTTCTGGCTGCACTGATGACGTTCTGGATGCTTCTGAGCACCGCAGGATGCAGCGCAGTGTAGAGCTTTTCGACCTTCGCGTTGCCGCGATCTACTGCAATGGTATACTGGGTCAGATCGTTGGTGCCGATGCTGAAAAAGGCAGATTCCTTTGCCATCAGGTCAGCTGTCAGCGCAGCTGCCGGGGTCTCAATCATGACGCCGAGCTTGATGTCCGGATCGTAGGCCAGACCCGCAGCTTTCAGTTCCTGCTTGCACTCTTCAAGCAATGCCTTTGCCGCGCGAATCTCCTGCACACCGGTGACCAACGGCAGCATGATCTTGATGTTGCGGTACTGCGCGCCCGCTCTGAGCAGCGCACGCAGCTGGGTCTTGTAGAGGTTGGTTTCCTCCAGGCAGTAACGGATGGCGCGCCAGCCCAAAAACGGGTTTTGCTCGGTGCCCATCTTCAGGTAGGAAACTTCCTTATCTCCGCCCACATCCAGCGTGCGGATGATGACCTCCTTGCCCTGCATGATGCGGGAAACGGCCGCATAGGCCTCCATCTGCTCCTCTTCATCCGGCATGGACGGGCGATCCATAAACAAAAATTCGGTGCGGAACAGGCCAATGCCCTCTGCGCCGTTGTCCAGCGCCGCCTGGGCCTCCATCACACTGCCGATGTTGGCATACAGCTGGTAGGTCTTACCGTCTGCATCCTCTGTCGGTTTGTCGCGGTAGATGGAGAGCAGCGCCTTCTGACGCAACTGCTCCTCCTGCAGCTTGGTATACTGATAGAGGGTCTCGGTGTCGGGGGAGACGAGTACCTCACCCTTTCCCCCATCTACGATGGCCGTCTGGCCGTCCTGCAACTGGCCCAGCACTCCCGCAATGCCCAGCACCGCCGGGATTTCCAGCGCGCGGGCCAAGATCGCCGAATGGCTGGTCTTGCCCCCAATCTCGGTGACGATGGCGCTGATGTTTTCCTTTTTCAGGCCAACTGTCATCGACGGAGTCAGATCTTTTGCCGCCAATACCGTGCCCTTGGGCACCGCCGCTACGTCGACACTCTCGACGCCCAGCAGCAGGCGCAGCATCCGGGTGCGAATATCCCCGACGTCGGTGGCGCGCTGCTTCATCAGCTCATCGTCCACATTGGAGAACATGTCGATATACATCTGGCACACGCTGTCCACCGCTGCTTCCGCACAGCTTCCAGATGCAATGGCGTCCTCCATCTGGCTCATCATAAACGGGTCCTGCAACATCATCACCTGTCCGGTGAGGATTTCCGACTCCTTTTGACCGACCCGCTTGCGGATATCCTCCGCCATCTTTTGGGTCCTCTCGCAGAAGGTGTCCACCGCCTGTTTCAGGCGTTCTTTCTCCTTATCTTTGCCCTGATAGGTCACCTGCGAATAGTCCAGACTTTCTTCCCGGATGCAGATGACCTTGCCGATTCCAATACCGGCCGACGCGCCAACACCTTTAAGCATTTTTTCGCACCCCTTTCCCGTACTGGTAAAAGACTTACTCTCCAAGACCGGATTCAACCAGCGCGACAGCAGCTTTCAGGCACTCTTCCTCTTTGTCGCCGCTGCAACGGATCTCGATCTCGCTGCCTTGCTTGATGCAGGCTGCCATCAGATTCATAATGCTCTTGCCGTTGATCTCTTTGCCGTTAAAGAGGATGGTGACGTCGCAGCCATACGGAGTGACCTCCTTGATAAACAGCTGTGCCGGACGCATGTGCATACCCATTGGATTGATAACTTTTACTTTAGCCGATACCATAATCATTTTCTCCTTTTTCGCTTTGTTTTCTCTATTTATTTTCGATGGGGCCCAATGGAGGCGCACTTCGGCGCCTCCATTGACTTTTTACAAAATTGATTTTTTCCAGCTTATTTTGCCACTTTGTCCTTCTTGAGCAGGCCGAGCATCAGCATGCCGACAATCGAGCCGACAACCAGTGCGATCAGATAACCACCGACATTGCCGACAACTGGGAATACAAAGATGCCGCCGTGCGGTGCACGCAGGGTGCAGCCGAAGAGCATCGACAGACCGCCTGCTACTGCCGAACCGACTACGCAGGATGGGATGACGCGCAGCGGGTCGGAAGCTGCAAATGGGATTGCACCTTCGGTGATGAAGCACAGGCCCATGATGTAGTTGACAACACCAGATTTGCGCTCATCTGCGGTAAATTTCTTCTTAAAGAAGGTAGTTGCCAGCGCAATAGCCAGCGGAGGAATCATACCACCGATCATAACTGCTGCCATGATGTCGTAGTTTCCGGTTGCAATGGATGCCGTACCAAAGACATAAGCTGCCTTGTTGAATGGGCCGCCCATATCGATGCTCATCATACCGGCAACGATGCAGCCGAGCAGAATCTTGCTGGTGCCGCCCATCGAGTTGAGCAGGTTGACAATCGCGCTGTTGATAGCACCCATAATCGGGTTTACTGCAAACATGAATACGCCGATAAAGAATACGCCGAAAAGTGGGTAGATGAGGACTGGTTTGATGCCCTCCATGCTCTCTGGAAGCTTATCGGAAACCTTCTTGATGGCCAGTACCAGATAGCCCGCTACAAAGCCGGCCAGCAGAGCTGCCAGGAAGCCGCCGGAGATGGCGTTTTCGCCCGAGATGTTGGTGAAGGAGTTGCCGACCTTTGCCAGGTAGCCGCCGACGATACCGACTGCAAGTCCGGGACGGTCGGCGATGCTGTATGCGATGTAGCCGGCCAGAATCGGGAGCATGAAGTTGAAGGCGGTGTCTCCGACCGTCTTAAAGAAGGCCGCAAGAGGAGTGTTGGTGCCGAAGCCGGACGGATTGATCGAATAGTCATCGAGCAGGAAGGCGATAGCGATCAGGATACCGCCGCCGATAACAAATGGAAGCATGTGGCTGACGCCATTCATCAGGTGTTTGTACAGCTGACGGCCAAAGCTCTCGCTGCCAGCCTCGCTGGAAACGGCTTCCTTTGCACCCTCATGCTCATAGACGGCTACATTACCGCTCTCGATCTGCTGGATCAGCTCTGCCGGTTTGTGGATGCCGTCCGAAACCGGAACAAAGATGACCTTTTTGCCGGAAAAACGGGCTGTCTCTACGTTCTTATCCGCCGCCACGATGATGCCGTCTGCATCGGCAATTTCCTGTGCTGTCAGGCGATTTTTCACGCCGCCGCTGCCGTTGGTCTCTACCTTTACGCTGATGCCCAGCTCATTGCCGGCCTTCTCCAGAGCCTCTGCTGCCATGTAGGTGTGTGCGATGCCGGTTGGGCAAGCAGTAACAGCCAGTACGCGGAAGCCCTTCTTTTCAGGAGCTTGCTGGCTTGCTGCCGGCTGCTGCTCCTGATTTTCCTGAGGATATTTTTCCTTCTCAAAGCGGTCGATCGCTGCCAGGAATTCCTGTGGGTTCTTTGCACCGCGCAGTGCCGATACAAAAACCGGGTCCATCAGCAGAACCATCAGGTGGGACAGGATCTCCAGATGCAGGTCGCCGTCTACTGGAGCGGCAATCATAAAGAACAGGTCGGAGGGCTGTCCATCCATCGCGCCGTAATCGACACCCTTTTGCAGGGTCATAGCGCACAGCGAAGGTGCGGTCACTGCATCCGATTTTGCATGTGGAACCGCAATGCCTGCCTCGATGGCGGTGCTGCTCAGCTGCTCGCGCGCAAGAATTGCCTGTTTATAGGCTTCTTTGTCCTTTAAAGCTCCGCTCTTAGCCTGAAGCTCAACCATCTGGTCGATTGCATCGGCCTTGGTCGAGGCGCTGGCTCCGAGCAGAATTCTGTCGGTGCTCAGTAAATCAATGATCCTCATAACACTTCTCCTTACTTTCCTTGGCAAAGGCTGTCATACAGCGCCTGCGCCTGTTGTTTTGTTGCCAACCCATCCGAAAATGCAGTTGCACTGCCTGTGGCGGTGCCCATTCTCAGGGCCACACCGTAGTCCCTGCTCTGCAGATATCCGGCCAGGAATCCTGCAACCATCGAATCGCCCGCGCCGACGGAATTTTTTACCGTTCCTTTTGGCGCTGCAATTCTGTGGAACCCACCGTTTTCATCCAGCAAGATTGCTCCTGCACCGGCCATCGAAACCAGCACGTTGCGTGCGCCGCGCTGTTGCAGTCTGCCCGCATACTCCCGGATCTCCTGATCGCTTTGCAGGGTCACACCAAAGATTTCCCCCAACTCGATGTGGTTTGGCTTGATTAAAAACGGCTTATATTTCAGGACGTTGCACAAAAGTTCCTTTGTGGCGTCCACTGCCACCATAATATTTTTTCCTTCCAGCTGCTGCATAATCTTCTCATAGACGTCGCTCGGCAAGCTGCCCGGAATGCTGCCGGCCAATACCAGCACATCCCCTTCTTGCAGCGTCTGGATTTTGTCAAACAGCTGTTGCAGATGCTCCTGGCTGATCGCCGGTCCCTGACCGTTGATCTCGCTTTCGCAGTCCGCCTTGAGTTTGACGTTGATGCGGGTCATACCGCTTTCCAGATGGATGAAATCGGTATCCACCCCCATCGCGCGCAGCCCATCTTCCAGAGCCTTTCCGGTAAAGCCGGCCACAAAGCCCAGGGCGCAGCTCTTAACTCCCAGATTTTTCAGGACAGTGGAGACGTTGATGCCCTTTCCGCCAAACTGAATCTCCTCACTTTGGGTGCGGTTGACCGCTCCAAGGGTAAATTGCCCCATTCGAACAACATAATCCAGGGCTGGATTAAAGGTAACGGTATAAATCAATTCAGTCCACCTCTTTCACAATGGTCTTGCTTAGATACATGACATCCGGCAGGCGGTCGGTGAGGATGCAGGCCTTTTCCAACGAACAGATGGTGACCGCAGCCACCTTTCCGAACTTGCTGGAATCCGCCAGCACATAGCTCAGATAGGATCGCTCCACCGCCAGCGATTTGATGGAGGCTTCCTCCATATCGGGGGTGGTGTAGCCCTGCCGCAGCGCAATGCCGTTGGTGCCGAGAAACGCTTTTGTAAAGTTGTAGCGACCGATGGATTCCCGGGCCGCCGCACCCACCAGCGCCTGTGTTCCCGGCTTTAAAAGGCCGCCCGGCACATACACCCGCAGCCCCTTTTCCACAAGCCGCCGCGCACACTCGATGCCGGTGGTGACAAAGGTCGCTTTTGAGTTTTGCAGATATTCAGCCATCAACAGGGTGGTGGTTCCCGCATCGATAAAGACAAAGTCGTCGTCGTTGACCTGCGCTGCCGCATAGCGCGCAATCCTCTGTTTTTGCTCGACAAAGAGCCGGGATTTTGTCAGGATGTCCGGCTCCTGATTTTCAAATTCATCGCGGGGCAGCACTGCGCCGCCGTGTACCTTGCTCAATTTTCCCTGCCGGTCCAGTTCGTTCAGGTCCCGGCGGATGGTCGCCTCCGAGGCTCCGGTCTCCTGACAGAGCGCCGCAACGCTCACCGCCTTTTTTTCTTCCAGCAGCGACAAGATTTTGCGCAGCCTTTCCTCTGCCAGCATCCCTTTTCCTCCTCGTCCGATCTTTCAAGCTGATTATAGCACAGTGTTTTGCAAATTTCAATCATATTCAATCATTTTCATTCAAAAATAATCAACAATTTTGTGCGGGGAATCTTTGGGCTAAACGCACAAATCTTTTCTATTTCTCCCTTTTTATCGATTGAATGTGGCGAATTTGAGGTGATTGATTTTGATTGATTCTACCGAATGGTATATATCCAGAATGGGACAAATTCGCAGGAATATGCGCTTTTTGCACGGCAGCAAAAAAGAGAGAAGGGATTTCCTTCTCTCTTTCGGAGTTGCTTTACAGTCCAAGCAAAGTCTGTGCAATTTTAAAATAAATGATGAGCGAAAAGGCATCGACAATAGTGGTGATGAGCGGTGCCGCCATAATCGCCGGGTCCAGCCGCAGCGCATTTGCAAGCAACGGCAGCATTGCGCCGACGGCCTTTGCCATCACAACGGTCATCAGCATCGCCAGCGATACCGTCAGGGCTACCTCAACCGAATACGAGGTGGTCAACAACAAGCGGACAAAATTGACCGCGCTCAGAGCTGCTCCAGCCAACACACCGACCCGAATTTCCTTCCACAGCACCTCGAGGATGTTGCAAAGGCGGATCTCTCCCATCGTCATCGCGCGGATGATGATGGTGCTGCTCTGCGAGCCTGCATTGCCGCCGGTATCGGTGAGCATGGGAATAAAGGTCACCAGCATCGGTGCAGCCGCAAAAGCACTCTCATACCGCGCCAAAATCCCGCCGGTAATCATCCCCGACACCATCAGCACCATCAGCCAAAAGATGCGGTTTTTGGCGAGCACGACAGCGCTCTGTGCGCGGTAGCCCGTCCCTCTCTGCTGCTCCTCACAGGCACAGATGGCGCGCGCCTTGCTCGGTTCCATCTGGCAGGCGACCAAAAAGCGCAGCTGTTCGTCCTGGCCTGCAAGCCACCGCGAAGCCTCCTTGGGCTCCATCTCACACAGCCGCTCCCCAATGCTGCTGTAGTCGCGTTCCCGCACCATGGTCTCCAGGTCCTTCTCCCACATTGCTGCACCGTTTGCAGTCATCAAAAGCATATTTTTCATCATCATGGTTGTTTCCTCCTTTACTGCCAGTTTTCAGGACAGCAAAGTACAACCAAAACAAAAGCCGCACTGTCTGCACCAAACGGCAAGACAGCACGGCGGTTACTCCGTTTTATGGGCGCCGAAGTTTTCCCCCGGCTAAAACAATGACGGAGGAAAAGGCAGCGCACAAAACGAGTTCCCGCTCTTTTGCCGGATTGTACTTATACTGTAGTCGTCCACAGCTTTTCCTCCCTTCTAAAAATTCCTGTAAAAAATCATACCAGACGCCATCTCTCCGATGGCCCTCTTATTATAGCCCCATCCTCCCCATTTGGCAACCCATATTTTATGAAATTTCTTTAAATTTGCTCAAATTTGGTGGATTTCACGTTTTTTTGCTTTCTTTTTCTCCACTATCTCGTCTAATCATTCTTTCTCTTTTTTTCTCTTAAAATTTAAAGAAAAAAGCAGGGAGCAGATGCTCCCTGCTTTTGTATACCATTGTTTCCAGCGCACCTTAACGGGTTGCACCCATAAAGAACAGCGCCAGCGTGCCCGGACCGGAGTGCGATCCAATCGTCGGACCGATGATGTTGATCAGGTATTCATCGTAGCCGAAGCGCTCCTTGACGAGGCTTGCCAGATAGTTTGCGTCCTCCTCACAATCTCCATGGCTGATGAAGATCGGCTGTTTTTGTTGACGCCAATCGCCGATCTTCTCCTCCATTTTGTCGACCAGAGCCTGAATGGACTGTCTTCTGCCGCGCACTTTGGAAATGGGCACCAGCTTGCCCTCTTCATCGACATGCAGCACCGGCTTGATGCCGATCATGGTGCCCAGCAGAGCCGCCGTCTTGGAAACTCTGCCGCCGCGCTGCAAATACTTCAGATCCTCAACGGTGAACAGGTGGCAGACATTTTGGATGTGGTCGCGCACCCACTGTGCGGTCTCCTCCAAACTCTTGCCCGCCTCTCTCATGCGGACAGCGTAATCCACCAACAAGCCCTGACCCAGCGACGCGCAAAGCGAGTCGATGACCACAATCTTGCGGTCTGGATAGTCCTCCTGAACGGTTTCCGCAGCAAGGCGCGCTGTATTGGCTGTGCCACTCAGGCCGGAGGAAAAGGCGATGTGCAGGATGTCCTGTCCCTGTTCGCACAGGTCGCGGAACAGCTTTTCGCTGTCCTCCAGGCTGGCCTGTTGCGTCTTGGTCACAGAACCCTCGCGCATCTTTTGATAAAAGGATTTGAGCTCCTCCCCTTTTGGACAACCGTTGCTTCCGGCCTTGCCGTCAATACTATAAAATAAGGTTACCAGCGGAAGCTGATGCTTCTGAACGTAATCAAACGGAAAATCACAGCAGGTATCTGTCGAGATTACATAAGATGCCATTGGACATTTCTCCCTTCAACAAAAATTCATCTCTAAATTTTTGTACTTTACTTTATTTTCCATTATAGCCCATATTGTAAAACGATTCAATTCTTTTTCTGTTAATTTATTGGACAAATGGAAAATCCCTCTGTTTTGTACAGGAGCAATCTGAATGCTGCACAGTACAGAAAATCTTTTCTTATATAAAAAAGATGGGAAAGAAACTCTTTCCCATCTTTTAAAGCAGCTATCTTGCTGGTGTACATTAGAAGCTCATTGCAAAGGATTTGCCCATCTCTTTGGCCGCTTCCAGGTCCTCTTCGGTTGGAACAAAGATAACCTTAAAGCCGTTCTCGAAGACGTTCATCTTCAGTCCCATCAAGCGCGCCTGAATATTGCCGACCGCCTCACCGGTCCAGCCGTAGGAGCCAAATACCAGTACCGGCTTTTTCGCGGAGTTGACCGCATCGATGCCCGCAAGCAGATTCCATACCGGTGGAACCGCATCGCGGTTCAGGGTTGGGCTGCCCACTGCAAAGGCGTTGGAGCGGTTTGCCAGCTCATGCAGCTGACCCATATCGTGCTCGATGATGTCGTAGGTGTTGCACTCAGCGTCCGGTTTTGCTTCGAGGATGCCCTCGCGGATCTTCTGAGCAATCTTGGCGGTGTTGCCGTAAGCGGAGGTATAAAATACCGGGATCAGCGGCACCTTGTTCTCAACCGGTGCGGACCACTGCTCATAGCTTGCAATGACCTTGTCCATCAGGCCATCTTTGGTGAGGACCGGACCGTGGCTGGTGCAGATGAAGTCCGGTTTCTGCGGCAGAGCTTTTATCTTCTCCAGACCTTTGCGGACAAAGGAGGTAAATGGGCCGAAGATGGCGCCGTAGTAGAGCTTGAGCGCAGCGTCATACGCCTTTGGATAGGCTACATTGTAGTCGAAGGTGTACGGCTCGCAGTAGTGGCAGCCCAAAAAGTCACAGGTGAACAGGACGTTGTCCTCCTTGACGTAGGTGAACATCGAATCCGGCCAATGCAGGTTTGGAGCCGAGAGGAAGGTCAGGGTCTTGCCGCCCAGATCCAGCACCTCGCCGTCCTTAGCCTTGTGGATGTCCAGATCGCAGTGGTTGGTGATGTTGCGCAGATAGTTTGCGCCGGCAATCGAAGCAACCAGTTTGGCGTTTGGCATCAGCGCAAGCAGCTTGGCCATTGCACCGGAGTGGTCCGGCTCATTGTGGTTCATCACGATGTAGTCGATCTCCTTGGGATCGCAGACCTCGCGGATGTTCTCGACATACAGGTCGAAGAAGCCCTCGTGGCAGGTCTCGATCAGGGCAGTTTTCTCACTGCCGCGTACAATATAGGAGTTATAGGTAGTTCCGGAATCGGTCTGCATGACAATGTCAAAGACACGCATATTGGGGTTCTGAATTCCAACGGAGTAGATTCCATCAGTAATTTTTACAGCGGACATCTTTCATCTTCCTTTCTGGTCTATCAAGCCTATCAGACGCCTGGCAACGGCGCTGTTTGAATTTTCTGACATAATTATACCAAGCAGGTATATCATTGTAAAGGGACAAAACCGACAAATCCTGCAACATTTGCCGACCCATTTCCCGTCAAAGCGTTGGAAGCCTCTCTTGCTGCTCAGCGCCTTTGCAGCACCTTTTTGAGGTACTGCCCGGTATAGGAGCCCTCGCACTGCGCCACCTGTTCCGGAGTGCCGGTGGCGACAATCTGTCCGCCGCGGTCGCCGCCCTCGGGGCCGAGGTCGATGATGTAGTCGGCAGTCTTGATGACGTCGAGGTTGTGTTCGATGACGACGACGGTGTTGCCGGCATCCACCAGCGTCTGCAGCACCTCGATCAGCTTGTGCACATCCGCTGCGTGCAGGCCGGTGGTGGGCTCATCGAGGATATAGATGGTCTTGCCGGTGGCCTTTTTGGACAGCTCGGTGGCAAGTTTGACCCTCTGTGCTTCGCCGCCCGAGAGGGTTGTGGCCGGCTGACCGAGCTTGACATAGCCCAGCCCCACATCGCACAGCGTCTTGATCTTGCGGGCAATGCGCGGCAGATTTTCAAAAAAGACCAGCGCCTCCTCGGCGGTCATCTCCAGCACATCGCTGATGTTCTTGTCCTTATATTTTACCTCCAGCGTCTCGCGGTTATACCGCTTGCCCTTGCAGACCTCGCAGGGGACATAGATGTCCGGCAAAAAGTGCATCTCGATTTGCAGGATGCCGTCGCCCTCACAGGCTTCACAGCGGCCGCCCTTGACGTTAAAGGAGAATCTCCCGCTGTCATAACCGCGCGCCTTGGCCTCGGAGGTCTGTGCAAAGAGCTGGCGGATATCGGTGAATACACCGGTGTAGGTGGCGGGGTTGGAGCGCGGAGTCCGTCCGATAGGGCTCTGGCTGATCTCGATGACCTTGTCCAGCGCCTCAATGCCCTCGATCTCTTTGTGCTTGCCGGGGCGGGTCTTGGCAAGATTGAGCTTGGCCGCAAGGCCCTTATAGAGAATCTCGTTGATCAGCGACGACTTGCCCGACCCCGAGACGCCGGTGACGGCGGTGAAGGTCCCCAGCGGGATGGAGACGTCGATGTTTTTCAGGTTGTTCTGGGCAGCTCCTTTGATGGTGATGACCTTACCGTTGCCGGGACGGCGGGTTTGCGGAATGGGGATCTTCTTCTTCCCGCTCAGGTACTGGCCGGTGATCGACCGGTCGCAGGCTTTGATGGTCTCCACCGGTCCTGCACAGACCACCTCTCCGCCGTGCACGCCCGCTCCCGGGCCGATGTCGACGATATAGTCTGCGGCATACATGGTGTCCTCATCGTGCTCCACCACGATGACCGTATTGCCCAGATCCCGCAGGTGGCGCAGGGTGGCGATGAGCTTGTCGTTGTCCCGCTGGTGCAGGCCGATGCTCGGCTCATCCAGAATATACAGCACGCCCATCAGCGAAGAACCGATCTGGGTGGCCAGACGGATGCGCTGGCTTTCGCCGCCCGAGAGGGTGGCCGACGCGCGGGAAAGGGTGAGGTACTCCAAACCGACATTGCGCAAAAACTCCAACCGGGAACGGATCTCCTTGATGATGAGGTGGGAGATCTGCTGCTCCTTCTCGGTGAGCTGGAGGTTGTCAAAAAAGTCGAGCATCGCCGTCACCGACAGCTTGCAGAGCTGGCTGATGTTCAGACCGCCCACCAGCACCGCCAAACTTTCCTTTTTCAGGCGGTCGCCGTGGCACTGCGGGCACTCCACCGAGTTCATCCAGGTGGTGATCTCCTCGCGCATCCAGTTGGAGGAAGTCTCCCGAAAGCGCCGCTCGAGGTTGTTGGCAACCCCCTCAAACTCGGTGTAGTAGGTGGATTTGACGTCCTCGGTGTCGCGCACCATCTTGATCTTCTCGCCCTTGCTGCCGTACAGCAGGATGTCCACAATCTCTTTGGGCAGGTCCTTGATGGGGGTGTCGATCGAGAAGTGATAGTGGTCTGCAAGGCTCTTATAGTACATGCTGGGCAGTCCACCCTCGACATAGTACCAGCCGCTGGCGCGGATGGCCCCTTCGCGGATGGACTTGGTCTTGTCCGGGATGACAAGGTCCGGGTCGATGCTCATAAAGGTGCCAAGGCCGGTGCACTTTTCGCAGGCGCCAAACGGGTTGTTAAAGGAGAACATCCGGGGATTGAGCTCCTCGATGCTGATGTTGTGTTCCGGGCAGGCGTAGTTCTGGGAAAACAGCATCTCTTCCCCATCCACTACGTCGACCAGCACCAGTCCGCCGGTCAAACCGATGGCCGTCTCCAGCGAATCGGTCAGGCGGGAATGGATGTCCGGGCGGACCACCAGACGGTCCACCACAATCTCGACGTTGTGCTTTTTGTTCTTTTCCAGTGAGATGTCCTCGCTCAGGTCATACAGGTTGCCGTCCACCCGCACGCGGACAAAGCCGGATTTGCGGGCGCGCTCAAATTCTTTCTGCTGCGTGCCCTTCTTTCCGCGGACAATCGGCGCCAAAATCTGGATTTTGGTGCGCTCGGGCAGCTCGAGAATCTTGTCCACCATCTGGTCCACCGTCTGTTGACGGATTTCTCTGCCGCAGATGGGGCAGTGCGGGATACCGATGCGCGCATAGAGCAAGCGCAGGTAGTCATAGATTTCGGTGACGGTGCCCACGGTGGAGCGGGGGTTTTTGGAGGTTGTCTTTTGGTCGATCGAGATAGCCGGAGACAGGCCGCTGATCTCGTCGACATCCGGCTTCTCCATCATCCCCAAAAACTGCCGCGCATAGGAGGAAAGGCTCTCCATATAGCGGCGCTGGCCGTCGGCGTAGATGGTATCGAAGGCAAGTGACGACTTGCCCGAACCGGAGAGGCCGGTAAAGACAATGAGTTTATCCCGCGGGATTTCCAGGTCGATATTTTTGAGATTGTGCTCCCTGGCGCCGTGAATCACAATTTTATCGTTCATAGCGTTCTCCTTTTTACTGATCTTTCTATTCTATAGCTTGCCCAAACGGCAGACGGACGTCTCCTTCCATTTCTTCCCAGCCCTTACCGCTTCCGGCGGCGGGACTTCTCCTCGGCGTCCTTCATTATCTTGAGGTTCGGGTTGGCGCTGTACTGTTCCTTGAGCTTTTTGATCTTGTCGCGCAGATAGGCCGCATGCTCAAATTCCAAAATCTGGGCTGCGTTCTTCATCTCTGCGGTCAGCTTTTCGATGGTGGCGCGCAGCTCGGTCTGGCTCATCCGCTTCTTGCCTTTGCCCAGCTTGTCGGTCTGCTCGCGGGTGGAGATTTCCAAAATCTCCCGCACATCCTTTTTGATGGTCTGCGGCACAATGCCGTGTTCCTCGTTGTAGGCAAGCTGCACCTCGCGGCGGCGGTAGGTTTCGCTGATGGCGCGCTCCATCGAGTCGGTGACCGAGTCGGCGTACATGATGACCTTGCCGTGCGCATTTCTCGCAGCGCGGCCGATGGTCTGCACAAGTGACGTCTCGCTGCGCAGAAAGCCCTCCTTGTCTGCGTCGAGGATGGCCACCAGCGACACCTCCGGGATATCCAGGCCCTCGCGCAGCAGGTTGATGCCGACCAGCACGTCGAATTCGCCCAGGCGCAGGTCGCGGATGATCTCCATGCGCTCGATGGTATCGATGTCGTGGTGCATATAGCGCACCCGCACGCCCATGTTTTCAAAGTAGGCGGTCAAATCCTCCGCCATCTTTTTGGTCAGGGTGGTGACCAGCACGCGCTCGCCTTTGTCCACCCGCGCGTGGATCTCGGTGAGCAGGTCGTCGATCTGCCCCTCCACCGGCCGCACGTCGATCTCCGGGTCGACCAGACCTGTCGGGCGGATGACCTGTTCGACAATCCGTTTGCTCTTCTCCCGCTCAAAGCTGCCGGGCGTGGCGCTGACAAAGATGACCTGATTGAGCTTGCCGTAAAATTCGTCAAAGGTCAGCGGCCGGTTGTCAAAGGCCGATGGCAGGCGGAATCCATAGTCGACCAAGCTCTGTTTGCGCGCCCGATCGCCCCCATACATGCCGCGCACCTGCGGCAGGGTGACGTGCGACTCGTCCACAAACAGCAGAAAATCTTTTGGGAAATAGTCCAGCAGGGTGTAAGGGCAGCTGCCGGGAGCGCGGCCGGAGAGGACGCGGGAATAGTTCTCGATGCCTTTGCAAAAGCCGATTTCGGTGAGCATCTCCATGTCGTAGTTGGTGCGTTCGAGGATGCGCTGCGCCTCGATGAGTTTGTCGTGCGCCTTAAAGTAGGCCACCCGCTCTTCCATCTCCTGGCGGATCTCGACGAGCGCCTGCTGCATCTTTTCCCGCGGCACAATGTAGTGGGATGCCGGGTAGATCGCCACATGGGAGACGACATTCTTCACCTCACCGGTGACGGTGTTGATCTCCGAGATGCGGTCCACCTCGTCGCCAAAAAATTCCACGCGCACGGCGGTGTCCCCCGAATAGGAGGGGAAAATTTCCACGACGTCGCCGCGGACGCGGAACTTGTTGCGGATAAAGTTGATGTCGTTTCGCTCATATTGCAGCTCGACGAGCTTTTTGGTCAGCTCATCCCGCTCCTTGTGCATCCCCGTGCGCAGCGAGATGACCATGTTGCGGTAGTCGATTGGGTCGCCCAGCGAATAGATGCAGGAGACGCTGGCGACGATGATGACGTCTCGGCGCTCCGACAAGGCAGAGGTGGCCGAGTGGCGCAGCTTTTCGATCTCGTCGTTGATGGCGCTGTCCTTTTCGATATAGGTGTCGGTGTTTGGAATGTAGGCTTCCGGCTGATAGTAATCGTAGTAGGAGACAAAGTATTCGACGGCGTTGTGCGGAAAGAAAGCTTTAAACTCGGAGCAAAGCTGCGCCGCCAGCGTCTTATTGTGTGCGAGCACGAGGGTTGGGCGGTTGACCTTCTGGATGATGTTTGCCATGGTGAAGGTTTTGCCGGAACCGGTGACGCCCAGCAGCGTCTGTTCCTTGTCGCCGTCCAGGACACCCTGTGCCAGGGCGTCGATGGCCTGTGGCTGGTCGCCGGTGGGCTGGTATTCCGATACCAGCTCAAAAGGTCTGCTTTCTTCCTGCATCCTGTTTCCTCCTTTTTTGGGGCATACTGGTGGATTTTCTTTTCTGATTTTAGCACTACGCAAACGGGAAGTCAAATTTTTTTGCCCTCTCGGGCAAAGTTGTGTTTTCCCCCAGCTTGTCGGGAAAAGGGGGAAAACTCCCCTTTTCCCGACACCGGGCGGATATCGTGCAGCTAGGTTATTCCTCTACTCGATACATCTGTGCGGCGCTTTCCTTGGTGGCATATTCGCTGACCGAAAGCACCTTCACCTTCAGCGGTTTGTTGCCCATCTGGATTTCGATGACGTCGCCCTCCTTGATGGCATAGGAGGCCCGCGCCACCTTTCCATTGACCAGGATTCTTCCCCCGTCACACGCCTCATTCGCAACCGTTCTGCGCTTGATCAGACGGGTAATCTTCAGATATTTGTCCAGTCTCATAGCACTCTTCCTTTCTTCTGGCAGGAAAATCTTGTGCGGATAAAAGAGCAGCCCCGGTTTTTGCCCGGAGCTGCTGCGCCTTTTTTAAAACTTCCTTACTTGGAAACAATCTCCTTGAGCGCCTTGCCCGCTTTGAAGGAAGGCAGCTTGGAAGATGGAATCTCAATCTTCTCTTTGGTGCGTGGGTTGATGCCCTCTCTGGCAGCGCGCTCCTTGACCTCAAAGGTGCCAAATCCTACCAGCGCTACCTTTTCGCCAGCAGCCAGGGTCTCCGCGATGGCGTCCAGCACCGCAGTGACAGCTTTCTCGCTGTCCTTTTTGGAAAGTTCGGTTTTCTGCGCAACAGCATTGATCAGTTCTGCTTTCGTCATATTGATTATCCTCCATTTAAGTGATCTTTTTCTTGTTGTACGGCATCGTGTGTCTTACTCTTCTTCGCACGTCTCCTTGGCTTGTTTCCACAGCTCGTCCAATTCCTGAATGGTGGCTTCCTTCAGGTCAAGGTTGTGCTCGGCCGCCAGCTGCTCCACCTTTTGCACGCGGTTGATAAATTTTTGCGTCGAAGCGTTCAAGCTCTCCTCCGCATCTACCTTCAAAAAGCGCGCCACATTCACCACAGAGAACAGGACATCTCCCAGCTCTTCAAAGCAGCTTTGCGGATTTTCTTCCTCCACTGCCTCCTGCAGTTCGTCCAGTTCGCTGTTCAGGTCATCCATCGCCCAGTAAATGTCCGGGTAATTGAATCCCAGTTTGCCGGCGCGTTTCTGCACCTTCTGTGCGCGCATGAGCGCCGGGAAAGTCTTTGGTACACTGGTCAGTGTCTCGCTGCCGGTAGTCTGCCCCTTGGTCTGCTGCTTGATCTTGTCCCAGTTATTGAGAACCTCCTCGGTACCGCTGACCTGCACGTCCGAAAAGACGTGTGGGTGCCGAACCATCAATTTGCGGCAGATGCCGTCGCAGACATCCTCGAAATCGAAGTTCCCCTGCTCCTGCTCGATGCGGGCATGGTGCACCACCTGCAGCAGCACATCTCCCAACTCTTCCTTGAGCAGTTCGCGGTCCTCAAGATCAATTGCCTCGCACACCTCGTACGCTTCCTCCAGCATATCCCTGCGCATCGACTTGTGCGTCTGTTCCTTGTCCCATGGGCACCCGTTTTCTCCGCGCAGAATCTGCATGATCTGCAACAGGTCCTGGATGTCGTACTTTTCTTTCTTTGGATAGGTAACGCCCACAAATATCACACTCCCATGCTTTGGATACCGCCTGTGGCCTTCGGTGTTTCATGCAACTTTATATATATTACCCTAAAAGCGAATACTTTTCAAGTATCTTTGCTATTTTTTCCCCCTTGGGCAGCATCAGAATGTCCTCTTTCTGGAAGGCCCGCAGCAAAATGAGCACGGCAAGATAGACTGCCGCCCCCACTGCCACCGACAGCAGCACCGAAAGGCGGGACGCCGTGACGGTAGAGAGAAGGTTCTGGCTCAGGCGTGCGAACACCGCGCACAGCACGCCCGCAAAGCCGGGCTTTAAAAAGACCGACACCGCTCCCAATTCTCCCACGCTGTGGCGCAGGGAAATCAGGCTCAAAACGGTAATCAGCAGGTAGCAGCACAAGGTAGACCAGGGCGCCGCCTGGATGTTGATCTGGGGGATTCCCACCAAAACGTAGTTCATCACAATTTTGACAAGGCTGCCGATGACAATCAGCTTGACCGGCAAGCTCACCTGCCCCACCGCCTGCAACAGGCTGTTGATGGCTGCGGTGAGTGCAATAAAAATGGAAGCAACCGCCAATACCCTCAGCAGCGGCGCACCGATGGCAACTTCGCTGGAGTAGCCGAAAAACAGCTGGCAGATCTCCTGCGAGAGCGCGCTGATGCCCAATCCCGCCGGAATGCAACAGATGGCTGTGATGCGCAGCACCATCTGCACGCTGCGCTGGGTCTTTTCCCGATCGCCCCTGGCATAGCTTTCGGCCACCACCGGCAGAGCACTCACTGCAAGTCCGGCTGTCAGCGCAGTGACCAGGTTGGAGATCACCACCGCCTTGCCGCTGTAGGCCCCATAAAGGTAGTTGTGGACGGTGTTGTTGAGGATCTCAGCCTCGGGGATATTGGCCCCATAGCAGCTGAGCAGCGTCTGCGGATCGCTCTGCATGGCCTGAGACAGCCTGCCCGTGACGGTCATCATGTCGATAAATCCAGAAAAATTGGCCGCCAGTGAGCCCAAACAAACCGGCACCGCAATCACGATGATGGTCTTGAGCAGCTTTGCGGAGCGCTCGGGAGGCGGGGCTGCCTTGACCACTGCATCGGGCACCCCGTCACCTTTGATGCGCCAACGCACCACCAGATACAAAAGTCCCGCCGCCGTCGAGAGGCTCACTCCCAATACGGCAGCACCGCTGGCAAGCTGCGCGATGACGGCCTGCGCCTGCGCCGCACTCTCATAGTGCTGTCCCAGCACCGTCTGAAAGCTGACATATTCTTTCTGGGTAAAGTACAGCACAGCGCCGCTGAGTCCCAGTCCGAAAATCATCTTGGTGACCGCCTCCACAATCTGGGAGATGGAGGTCGGATACATATTCTGCATGCCCTGATAGTAGCCGCGGTAGGCCGACATCAGGCAGCAGGTGAGCACAGCCGGGGCAAGGCAGATAATCGAAAGCTTTGCTCCGGGATTTGGGATCAGCGCGGCAAAGGTGCCCGCCCCCAGAATCATCACCACCATGCACAAAAAACCGGTCAGCAGGAAAAACAGGCGCGAAATGCGGAAAATCTTGCGGCTGTCGCGGTAGCGTCCCAGGACGCTGTTCTCCGAAACAAGCTTGGAGATGGCGACAGGAAAACCGGCGGTGGCGACGGTGGAGATCAGGTTAAAAATCTCATAGGCGTTGGTAAAATAGGAATACCCGGTGCCGCCGAGCATATTGCTGATCGGAATTTTAAAGAGCATGCTGACCACCTTGACCGTGACCGTTCCGATCATCAAAATCATGGCTCCCCGCACAAATCCCTGTTTTTGGTCTGTCTTTCTCAACTGTCCACCCACTTTCTTCTGCCTTGTCCCCTGCTGTCATTTCATGGATATAACCCTACCATATTGCAGCGCGTTGTTCAATTCCCCAAAGGAAAATCTTTTCGAAAAGTTCATAATTTTCTTCTCCTTAGTATATGATGCGCCCAATACTCCCATTCATACAACGAAAAAAAGCCGCCCTGCCTATAGGACAGAGCGGCTTTTTGCGAGCGGTTATTGGTGACGGATGTGTTCCATCCCCTGTGCAAGGATGGTGGCAACATGATCGTCGTCGAGCGAGTAAAAGATCGACTTGCCCTCCCTGCGGTTTTTGACCAGGCGGCTGGTGCGCAGCAGGCGCAACTGGTGGGAGACGGCCGACTGCGAGATGCCCAGCAGATCGCTCAGATCACAAACGCACATCTCCTGTCCCAAAAGGGCTGCCAGGAGTTTAAGCCTGGTGGGATCGCCGAACACCTTGAACAGTTCTGCGGTGGCCTCCATCTCCTGCTGGGTTGGCATGCGGTTTTTCAGATATTCCAACTGCCGTTGGTGGGAAGCTTGTTCCCGATTGAGGTCAGTCATGGCACCGATTCCTTTCCGGAAGGCAAGATTGTTTTCCTGCACAACATATGAGCGGTTATTCATACATTTTTTCTTATGATACATGATTTGAGCTAAAAAATCAACCTTTTCTTTCTCCTGCTGCTCCCCAGCAAATTTGCATCGTTACCAGCGGGCAGCAAAAAGGAGGTTTGCCGAGCACTTCGGCAAACCTCCTGCAAGCACTATCTGCGCGCTGTGGTATTAAAGGAGAACGACAGGCAATACAGCGCCATCACGAAGGTCAAAATGGCGTCGAACAAAGGCAGCGTCATCATCGAGTAGGAGACAATCTCTCCGACGGTCATGGTCAGTCCAAACAGCGCTGTGCAAAATCCAAACGCATTGGTCCAGTACACACCCTTTTTGACATCCACATCGCTGAGGATTCTGCTCTGGCCCATCAGGAAGAGGGTGAACGCCAAAAGGCACAGCAGATACAGGGTGCGCTCCGGCATCCCGGCAATCTGCGGATAATCGCGGAACATCTCCACGCAGGTAATCAGCGCCCAGACGACTGGGAAGATGAAGGTCATCGAGCCGCGGTTGGAGATATTCTCCCGCATATAGCTGACCCCAAGGCGCAGAAAAACGCCGCCGCTGATCAAAGCCATCACAATTTGCAGGGCAGAGAGCACCAGTACCGAAACTACCATCGAGGTGCCGTCCTGGGATAAGCCCATCAAGGCCGCCGCTACAGTGACCGCATCGGCCACCCCGCCGGCAATCATGACCCCGCCCAGTGCAAAGGAAAGCACCGACAGCACCCTGGAATTGGAAATCGAAAAGACAAGGTGCCTTTTTTGCAGGCGGGAAAAGAGGATCATCAGCACCGGCACCACAAACAAAGCCGCATAAAAGATGGTGGACAGCATCCCGGAGGCAAAAAAACCGGTCTGAGGGTCCAGTGCAGTGATGCACAAAAATCCATACAGCGGCAGGCAGATCACCGCCCCGATGGCAAAGAGAAGCTTTGTAAAATTCAAATCAGAAACCTTCTTTCTGTCAAAATCATCCTGGACATACAGCGGCCTGTTGTAAGCCGCTCCGTTCATTTTACCATGTTTGCCGTCATTTGTATAGCCTTCCTCCCAAGACATTTTGCAGGCATATCGCCGCGGGACAAACATATATTGTCTAGCAGAAAAAGAAAAAGGAGGAAATGCGCATGAAAGTGATGGCTCTGATGATCGTTCTGCTGGCAGTGTGCCTGATCGCGCTGCCGCTGCTGTTCACTAACCAGCCGTATGAGCCAACCGAAATGGAGCGCGCACAACAGATGCACCCGGTCGAGGAGATCACCGTAGGCCAATCGGACACCGAAGCTGAGCCCGAGCCTTTAAACCAGCAGGAGCAAACAGACTGGGAACCTTTCCTGATTCTCAACCGCTCCACCGGTGAAATCGAACAGGTGCCGGTGGAGGAGTATGTTATCGGTGCACTGTGCTCGGAGATGCCCGCCACCTTCCACACCGAAGCTTTAAAAGCGCAGGCCGTCAGCGCACACACCTGGGCCCTTTACTGTCAAAAACAGGCGCGCTCCTCCGGCGAGCCCTATGACTTCTCGGCCGATCCCTCCAATTGGCAGGGATATGTGACCGAAGAGCTGGCAAAGGAGCGCTTTGGCGACAATTTTACCGAATATTGGAGCCGTGTCAAGGAGGCCGCCGAGGCCGTTTGGCAGCAAATCGTGGTGGATTCCTCCGGTGAGCCGATCGTGGCGGCCTACCACGCCATCAGCTCCGGACGCACCGAGTCGGCCGAAAATGTCTGGGGCAACCCGCTGTCCTACCTTGTTCCAGTGGAGAGCGCGGGAGACATCCACGCTCCCGGCTATGAGGAGAGCACCACCTTTTCTTCAGAGGAAGTACGCTCCCAGTTGGAAAGCTGTTCTGCGACCCTCTCCGAAGATCCTTCCGATTGGCTGAGCATCCTCGAGCGCTCCGGTTCGGGATATGTGACGCTGGTGCGGGCAGGCGACCAAACCCTCACCGGCATCGAGCTGCGGGAACTGCTCGGCCTGCGCTCCAGCGACTTCGACTTCACCCTCTCTGAGGATGGCTCCTTCACCTTCACGACCCTCGGATATGGCCACGGAGTGGGACTGAGCCAATACGGCGCGGACTACCTGGCAAGGCAGGGGATGGACTACCGGGAAATCCTCGAGCACTACTACACCGGTGCCGTTGTCCAGACACGGGCAGAATAGCGGGCAAACTTCTCCGCAAATTTGGGCGCTAAAGCTCCGTCCCGTCGTAGGTGTGTTCGCAGATCTCGCGGATCTTCGCCTGCAGCGACAGCATATCCTCAAACCCTGCGGGCTTGTTGCTCGGCGTGCGCAGCAGCGCCGCCGGATGGAAGGTGCCCATCATCCAGACACCATCTTTTAAAAACCACTGCCCGTGCTGCTTAGTCACCTTAAAGCTTTTGTCGATCAGCGCACAGGCGGCTATGCGCCCCAAACAGACGATGATCTTGGGCTTGATGATCTGCAGCTGCTGCTCCAGATAACCGATGCAGCGCCCCACCTCTTCGGGCTTCGGGTCGCGGTTGTGCGGCGGACGGCACTTGACCATGTTGGTGATGTAGATGTTTTTCTTTCTGGACAGATCGACTGCCGCCAGGTACTTATCCAGCAGCTCCCCGCCTCTCCCGACAAACGGCTCGCCCTGAAGGTCCTCGTTTTCTCCCGGACCCTCTCCAATAAATACCACCTCCGCATTCTCCACCCCGGTGCCAAACACCACGTTGTGGCGGGTGGGAGCCAGCGGGCAATTTTCACACTGCAAGCACTGCGCTCGCAGCTGCTGCAACTGGTTTTCCATCTCGGTCATCCCCTTCTGTACAAAGTATCTGCCCGGTATTATAGCATATTTTCCCACCGTTGGAAAGTTCGTTATTCTTTTAACAATGCTTGAAAAATTTCCCTGTTCATACTATCATTAGGTAAGAAAGAACTTGGAACTTTCCATTCGAAAGATTGAATAGGAGGATGTTAAAATGAGCTACACATTTCCAGTAGAAACTTCCGCAAGACACGTTCATCTGACCGCTGAGGATTTCGCCACCCTGTTTGGTGCAGACGCCAAACTGACTGTGAAAAAAGAGCTGTCCATCAAAGGCCAGTTTGCCAGCAACGAGAAGGTAACCGTTGTCGGCCCGAAAAAGAGCCAGCCAAACGTCAGCATCCTTGGCCCATTCCGCTCCCAGTCTCAGGTAGAGCTTTCCGCTACCGATGCCAGAAGCCTGGGCATCAGCGCACCGGTTCGCCTCTCCGGCGACCTCAAAGGCAGCGCACCTTGCAAGCTGGTTGGCCCTGCCGGTGAGGTAGAGCTCAAAGAGGGCGTCATCGTTGCAAAACGCCACCTGCACATCAGCCCTGCTGAGGCAGAAAAAGCAAACGTCAAACACGGCGAGGTTATTCAGGTCAAGATCGCTTCCGAAAACCGCAGCCTGATCTTTGACGACGTCGAGGTTCGCGTAGGCGAAGGCTGCGACGCTACCATGCACGTCGACACCGATGAGTCCAACGCTGCTGGCTGCACCGTTGCTACCGTTGGTGAACTGATTAAGAAATAGTTTCCCCCTTTAAAACAGAGGAGCGCTTTGTCGCTTCTCTGTTTTTTTGTCCTTGTTCTTAAAAGAGCACGAAATTAGCGGCAAGACAGGACAGGTATTTGTAAGAAGCGACAAAAATCTCCACCTGCCGTTGACAAAAGCAGCCAAAGAAGCTATAGTAGTCTTTACATGAAAACTGAACAGCCTTATCAAGAGTGACTGAGGGGACAGGCCCTGTGAAGTCCGGCAACCTGCATTGCGGCGTGAGCAGCCAAGATGTAAGGTGCCAAATCCTGCGGTTAAGCCGAGAGATGAGGAATGAAAGACTCGATCTCACGGTCGGGTCTTTTTTTTATCCCACAAAGGGACTTTCAGAACCATCGCGAACCAGCTGTTTGGTTGTCCACCATAGAAACCACTTCAAAAGAGAAAGGAACGAATCAAAATGGCAAAATATCTCTTTACTTCCGAGTCGGTCACCGAGGGACATCCCGACAAAATCTGCGACCAGATCTCCGATGCGGTGCTCGACGCCATCCTCGAGCAGGACCCCAACGGCCGCGTAGCCTGTGAGACCGCCGTCACCACCGGCATGGTCCTGGTTATGGGTGAGATCAGCACCAACTGCTATGTCGACATCCCCAAAATTGCCCGCGAGGTCATCCGCGACATCGGTTATGTGCGCGCCAAATTTGGCTTTGACTGCGACACCTGCGGCGTCCTCACCTCGATTGATGAGCAGTCCAGCGACATCGCCATGGGCGTTGACCGCGCGCTGGAGGCCAAAGAGGCCGGCATTACCGAAGAGGACAACGGCGCCGGCGACCAGGGCATGATGTTCGGCTTTGCCTGCGACGACACCCCGGAGTTGATGCCTCTGCCGATCTCCCTGGCACACAAACTGGCAAAACAGCTGGCAAAGGTCCGCAAGGACGGCACCCTCTCCTACCTGCGTCCAGACGGCAAGACCCAGGTCACCATCGAGTATGAGGACGACCATCCGGTTGCGGTGGAGACCATCGTCATCTCCAACCAGCACTCGCCGGACATCGATATGGAGCAGCTGCGCGCCGACATCAAGAAGTATGTCGTCGACCCGATCGTCCCCAAAGAGCTGATGCGCGACGACACGAAACTCTACGTCAACCCCACCGGTCGATTCGTCATCGGTGGCCCGCAGGGCGACAGCGGCCTGACCGGCAGAAAGATCATTGTCGACACCTACGGCGGCATGGGACGCCACGGCGGCGGCGCCTTCTCCGGCAAAGACCCGACCAAGGTGGACCGCTCCGCTGCGTATGCTGCGCGCTATGTGGCCAAAAATATCGTTGCCGCAAAACTTGCCAGAAAGTGTGAAGTACAGCTTGCCTACGCCATCGGTGTAGCACAGCCTGTTTCGATCAACGTCAACACCTTCGGCACCGGCACCGTCTCGGATGAGGTGCTGGAAAAGGCAGTCGAAAAGGTATTTGACCTGCGTCCGACGGCCATCATCCACACACTGGACCTGCGCCGCCCCATCTACCGCAAACTGGCCGCCTACGGCCAGATGGGCCGCGAGGATCTGGGCGTCAGCTGGGAAAAGACCGATAAGATCGACGACCTGCTCAAGGCAGTAAAGGAATAAGATTGGAAAATCGATAGCGATAAAAAAAGGAGGAGCGTTTGCTCCTCCTTTTTTGGATTATGCTCTCCAGTAGTTGACATTTCCGCGGCGGTCATAATAGTAGTGGTGGAAATAATCGCCGAGATAGATGGTCTTGGTGTAGTAGCCATCCTTGGAAATGGTCATCCGGTCGCTCCAGTCGCGATCGTCATCGTCGATGGTGAAGCTGTTGGTTCCGCGCACCGTTGTGCCGACCCGCTCGCCGTTGATCCGTACAACTGCTCCCTCTACATCGCAGTGGAAGCTGATGCGGTTGCCGCGATCATATATCCCCGATACCCCGAGGCTGTGGCGGTTATTGCTGCTGGTTGTTGTGCTGCCGCTGGCCACGCTGTCAATCTCCGGGCCCTCCTGATAGGGCTTTACGTTGTAGCTGAGCAGGCCCTTGACGCTGTTTGCATTTTTGGCATAGACCACTTCGACGTCGCTGCCTGTATTGGCCGTCAGCTTTGCGCTGCCCGAACGCAGGTATGCGCGGGTGATCTCTCCGTCCACCGTGATGCGCGCGTCGCCGTTGGAGACCAGGTCGCGTACATCCGCATTCTTATCGAGGTGGATGGTGTAGTCCTTGTCCAACAGTTGGCTGATGTTCAGCTGGTCGATGTCGCCGGTGACGGTGACGTCCTTCTGGGTGCCCAGAGAAACCTTCTTGTTGCCCTCATCCTCGCTGAAGGATACTGCAATACCGCCCTTGCTGCTCTGGTTGAGCACCAGACGAGGCTCATCCAGCTCATAGACCGCTTTGGTCTGTCCGTTGGTGATGGTCAGCACGCTGTCGCTCACCTCGATGCTGTACTTCTGTGTGGCGGCGCTGGTCATCAGCCCCATCGACAGGATCATCGCTGCACTCATCAACGCTGCAATTGTCTTTTTCATAGATTCTCCTCCTTTTTGCTTTATATATCGTCAAGCTTTCTCGCAAAAGCCCTTGACCACTTTTTTATAAAGGGGGAACAAGGCCCTTCTTTTATAACGGTAAAGGAGCGGCCTTTTCCTTCAACTGCCCGCTAAAAAAGTCCATTTTGCTTCATAGAATAATATCCCTGATCGGTCACCACCAGGTGATCCAACAGTTTAATGGCAAACTCTCCCAACAGATCGTCCACCTTTCTGGTCATCACCACATCTTCTCTGGAGGGGATCATCAGCCCACTTGGATGATTATGGGCCAAAAGAATCCGCTCAAAACCGTGTTGCAGACAAAATTGCGCAATTTCACGGGTTGTCACCGTCACCTGATCCGCCATTCCACGTCCCAGCTCCTCACAGCAGATGAGCCGGCTTGCTGCATCCAAACTCAGCAGCAACAGACATTCCTCTTGTTCTCCCTGCAAGCGCTCTGTCACAAACTTTCCCGCTGCATCCGGCGTATCCAAGACCGCCCTCTTCTTTCTTCCCGGTCCCTGTTCCCTCTCGCACTGTACCCACAATGCCTGCACAATTTTGATCATCCGCGCCGTATTTTCTCCGACGCCGTCCAGCTGCATCAGCTGGCTTACCGAGGCTTCGAACACTCCGCGCAGACTGCCAAACCGGCGCAGCAGCGCATGTGCAAGCTCGTTGGTGTCCCTGCGCGGGATGGCATAAAACAAAAGCATCTCCAAAAGGGTGTGATCCTCAAAGCCCTCCGGCCCCACCGCATCGAAACGGCTGAACATCCGCTGCCGGTGGCCGCCGTGGATGTTGTCCTTTTCCTTTGTGCTCACCCTCAGCCTCCTTTCTACAACGCGGGCTTTGCAAATTTCCCGCGGTATGCTATAATCGAATCACCAATACCGTCACGACAGAAAGGTGCTCTTCATGAAATCCTATATTATTAACCAAAACGATGCTGGACAGCGCATCAGCAAGTTTGTCGAAAAGACCGTCCCCGCGCTGCCGCCTTCCCTGTTGTACAAATCCTTCCGCCTAAAGCGCATCAAGCGCAACAAAAAGCGCTGTCAACCGCAGGACCGCCTGGAGGTGGGGGACCTGGTGGAGCTGTACATCAACGACGAATTTTTCGGCGAAGGCCGCCAGGATCTGGCCTTTTTGAAGGTGCCGGACAAGCTGCACATCGTCTATGAGGACCAAAACCTCCTGCTGGTGGACAAAAAGCCGGGACTGGTGGTCCACGAGGACGACGACAATACGCCGGACACCCTCATCCACCGCATCCTGCACTACCTCTACAACAAGGGCGAATATGACCCGCAGGCCGAACAGAGCTTTGTGCCCGCACTGTGCAACCGCATCGACCGCAACACCGGCGGCATCGTCATCGCCGCAAAAAATGCACAGGCCCTGCGCATCCTGAACCAAAAGGTGAAGGACCGCGAATTGACCAAACTGTATCTGTGCCTGGTACACGGCGTTCCCAATCCGCCCGCCGCCACCCTGCACGACTACCTGATAAAGGACAGCCAGCACAACCAGGTGCGCATCGTCAAAAAGCCGCTGCCCGGCAGCAAGACGGTCATCACCAGCTACCGCACACTCAAAACCGACGGCAAGGTCAGCCTGTTGGAGGTGGACCTGCAAACCGGCCGCACCCACCAGATCCGCGCACACCTGGCCTTTTATGGCCACCCGCTTGTGGGCGACACCAAATATGGCACCAACGCCCAAAACAGGGGCTTTCACCGCAACTATCAGGCGCTGTATGCCTACAAGCTGCGCTTTTGTTTTCGCACCGATGCGGGCATTCTCTCCTACCTGGACGGAAAGGAATTCACCGTCGAACAGGTGGATTTTGCGCAGGATTTTCAAAAAAACTCTACTCTTACAAGATAGACGATATTTTTGCAGAAAGCAATAGTTTTTTGAAAACTTGGGAATCAATGATAGAAATTGTGCCTGTATTTTGGCAGTTTGACAAAATTTTCCCCCGGTTTTCTCAAAAATGCTGTCCCTAAAACAACACCCCCGGCGCAAAGCGTCGGGGGTGTTGTACATTTTCATCATGTTAGATCGCATCCGTTAGCGGACCCGCTCAAAGAAGATCGGGCAATCTGCATCGGAGACAAAGCGCATCCAGAGGTTTCCGTCCTCGGTGAAGTGCGCGCGGTAGGTGCGGGTATCCAGCACCTCAAAGCCGACGAATTTGTCGCCGCCGATGTAGTCAAACTCCTGATCCATCAGTCCATAGCGCTGGCGCAGGTGGCCGTCTTTGTAGCCAAACTCCATCACGCCGTAGCCTGGATTGTAGTAGAAGCCGATGTATTTGTTTGCCTGTTCCTCGCTCAGAGGTTTGGTCTGTTTCTCCTCCTCGGTGTAGGATGGGCCCAGGTTGACGCGCTTCTTGTAGACGTCAATCAGGAAGGAATAGTCGTCCTGCAGGTCGTCGAGCAGCAGGTCGCACAGCAAATATTTAAAGCAGTTGTAAGCCGGGGTGTCTACCGTGTTGACCGACAGCGCATAGGCGGCATTTTCCTCCGGGAAGAAACCGACCATCGAGTTAAATCCGTTGGTCGAACCGGAGTGCGAGGCCATCAGGTGGCCCTTATAGGCGGAGGTGATCCATGCCAGCGCATAGGCCTGCTGAAGCTCCTGTGGATGGGAAGCGCGTCCGGGGATGACGACGTTTGGCTTAATCAGCTCTGCAAAGCCTTTCTCGCTGATGATCCGCTTGCCATCGAGCTCTCCGCCGTTGGCCAGCATCTTAATCCAGCGCTCCAGGCTGTCCAGATTGGTGTACAGGCCGCCGCACGGGTTGCTGGCTTTGCCGACAACTTCCGGTACGCGGTAGAGCTTTCCGTCCTTCTGTCCATACGGCATGGCGGCATTTTTGTCCTCGATGGTGTCGATGCCGCGGAAGTACATATCCATTCCCAGAGGATCACCGATGCGCTCCTTGAGCAGCTCCTCCCAGGTCTTGCCGGTCAGGCGCTCGCACAGGTAGCCGAGCGCGACATACATCTGGTTCTGGTAGCTGTACTTCTCGCGGAAGCCAAATGCCGGCGGGAAGTATGCGATGCGGCGCACCAGATCCTCGCGGCTCTCCCGCACATAGGTGCGCATGACGTCGTGGCGGCACAGTCCGGTGCGGTGGCAGCCCATATCGCGCGGGGTGACATGATCCTGCGCATACTTGTCCACCATTCTAAAGTCCGGCATCAGTTCCTTGACTGGGGTATCCCAGGTCATCTTGCCCTCGTCGCAAAGCTGTCCGGCCACCATCGTAGTGAATGCCTTCGAGCAGGACGCGATCTGGAACAGTGTCTTTTCGTCCACCGGTTTATTGTTCTCCACATCTGCCTGGCCAAAGCACTCCTTGAGAATGACCTTGCCATTTTTTACCGCAATCAGGATACCGCCGGCCAAACCGAACTGTTCCCGAATCTGTGCAATTGTTTTCTGTAAAATTTCCACAGGGGGGTCCCTCCTTTTTTTCTTTCATTATAGCTTTGATAAACAGAGAAGTAAAGTGGAAACCCCATTTTTTTGGATATTATTTTAAAAATTCCCACTCTGGTTGGTCAATTGTACAGGAAATGCGATATCCGTCCGCATTGGGCTGCACCTGAATCGAAATTTCCCCACCGCTGTAACTTCCCGCATAGCTCCAGCTGTTCTGGCCGGTCTGCTCATCGCCCAGCGCATCCAGTGCCTTGAGCTGCTGGTGGTAAAAATCGACAATGTCTGAAAGGGAGTTTCCGCACCAGGTGCGCTCCTCCCCTGTAATGGGGTCCTCCCGCTGAGTGGTGTCGGCGCCGGTGTCCCACAAAAAGGCTCCCTGACTAAAACTGCCGGAGTAGGATGCCGGGTAGGTCAGCTGGAAAGAGGGGTACTCGCTTATGGTCAACGAGCGGTACTGCACCCCTTCATCGAGCACCTCTGCATCGAGGGTGCCGTAGCTCATGGGCAGGTCGTGCGCATCCAGGCAGACAAACTGCATGGCAAGGCGATCCCCTTGCTGCTCAGAGGATACGATCTGACAGCTCCACCCGCCGCCGATTCCCGTCAATTCATAGGCCTGCGCCTGAGCGTCATAGTAACGCGACTGCTCAACCCGCTCCTTGGATAAGCCAAAACGCGCACATACGACCTTCTCTACCGACTCCCGCGGAACAAGCTGGCGGAAGGTGTCCTCATCGGCATAGATGCCGGCCTCTTCCTTCATCTGTGGTTGCGCGCTGATGAGGTACTGGTAGTAGTGAATCAGGCTGTCCGGGGAAATTGCTGCCGGGTCGTCCCAGCTGGAATTGCTCGTTGCATAGATCACTGCGGCATGTTCGCTGTTGGGCTGCTCCAAATCCATCGACATCTGTGGCAGGGCAAGCTCGTTTTCCGGCATCGCCTGTCCCACTTTGGACTCTCCAACCGTCATTTCCTGTTGCTGCGCTTCCTGGCCCGATGGCACTTCCTGCTGCACTTTTCCTGAGCAGGCCGCCAACACAAGCACAAGACACAGTGCAACCATTCCCTTTTTCATCGAATCTTCCCCCTTTGTACTGTTTTCTATCATTGTATTCCTCCCGCCATATTTTTACAAGCGTTTTTCACTTAAAGTTTTTCTTTCTCTACTTTTTCTGAAAGTCGCTCGCCTTTTCACGCAAAATATACAAAAGGATTCTTTACAAAGACCATGTCTTTCGTGTACAATAGCATCAGAGATCGAAAACAGAATGTGGAGAGGAGATCGTTTTTCATATGAGAACCATCATCTGGTTTTTGTACTTTTGGGCTTACCTGATCGCCGTGCTGCCGGAATATTGGCGGGTATGCCGCATGCAAAAACAGGGAAAAATCGAGCAGCACGACAACGTCGTGCGCAAGCACGTCTACAATTGGGCCGACCGGCTGCTTGGCCTGGCCGGAGCTTCTATCACCACCGAAGGCAAACAGAACATCCCCAACCAACCGGTGGTCTTTGTCGCCAACCATCAGGGCTATTTTGATATTCCCCTGATGCTCACCCAACTGGATAAGCCCAACCCCATCGTGGCTAAAAAGGAGATTATGAAAATCCCGATGATCCGTGGCTGGATGGAGCAGCTCAACTGCGTCTTTTTGGACCGCGAGGACCCAAGACAGTCGATGGAAAGTTTAAAAACCGCACAGGAACTGCTCGCCAAGGGCTATTCGGTTGTCATCTTCCCGGAGGGCACCCGCAACAGCGGAGGGCCGCTGGGGGAATTTAAGGCCGGCGCAATCCGGGTGGCGACCCGCGCCAAGGTGCCGGTGGTGCCGGTGTGCATCGATGGCAGCCATGCGCTGATGAAAAAGGGCAGCTTGTGGATTCATCCGGCAAAGGTGCACATCCGCATCCTTCCGGCCGTTTCCACTGAGGGGATGAGCCGCGAGGAGATCCGTGCCCTGCCGGAGCAGCTGCGCGGACAGATCGCACTGGAACTCGAACAGATGCGAAAAGGCCAGTAAAAAAGTTTCAAACACAAATATAAGGAGGATTATGCGATGAAATGGATGATTGCTTCGGACCTGCACGGTTCGGCATATTGGTGTGAAAAGATGGTGGACCGCTACTGGGAAGAAAAAGCCGGCAAGCTGTTGCTGCTGGGCGACATTCTCTACCACGGACCGCGCAACGACCTGCCCAAGGATTA
>ENA-OYXB01000024-OYXB01000024.1-human-gut-metagenome-genome-assembly--contig:-NODE-24-length-41829-cov-5.387873_pt1 | contig 41829 bp, 38 predicted proteins | sample MGYA00244176_ERZ653409 | MGnify/ENA primary metagenome ERZ653409 (study PRJEB26926, sample SAMN06164912) | human gut metagenome | biome: ENVO:00009003; feature: ENVO:2100002; material: ENVO:00002003... | reverse complement strand
CGAGATGTAGAGAGGTCTCGTGGGCTCGGAGATGTGTATAAGAGACAGCTGCGATCTACGACCGACCGCAAAAACTTTTCATCCGGCACCCCGCCCAAAAAGAGGAAATCGCCCATCTGGACAGCTACAGATCGCGCAGCTGCCGCGCAATCCACAAAGAGGTGGACAAAATCTCTGTGGGCGGGCGTATCCACACAGCAGGACAGCATGTCCCAACCGCTCTTTTCCGGAAAAAATCTCTTGCAAACTTCCGCATACCTTTCCTGTTCGATCTGCTGCATCTTCTCCTCCACATTCTGCTCGTTTAATCAAATGGTCGGACGTTTTCCTGCTGGCCTCTTTCCTTCGATTTTACGCTTTGATTCTACTATGCTAAGCTTAAATTAACCTGAAATCGTTTTTTCAGACTAATTTAAGCTTGCTGCGTTATTCTTGTCATGAACAAAGGCCATGGCCATTTGTGATAAACAATTTGATATCTCCACGGGCAAGGCCGGCAGTTTTCTCCTCACCCTTCTGTGCGGCCAACTGGATATGCCCGCTTATCCTTTCTCTCAACTATAGGAAAAGCTCCCTCATCGGGAGCTTTTCCCTTTTTTTACTTTTTTAGCCCATCACATCGGGCTCGTTTAACCGCACCATGTGCAGGTGGTCCTCCCAAACGCCGTTGATCTTCAAGTATTTGCGTCCGAGTCCCTCCTCAACAAAGCCGCATTTGCGCGCAACGCCGAGGGAGGCGGTGTTATGTGGCATAATATTGGCTTCTATGCGGTGCAGTCCCAATTCCTCAAACCCAATGCGGACACATTCTTTGACCGCCTCGCTCATGAAGCCCTGCCGCAGCCAATCTTTATCCAGCTTATATCCCAAAAAGCAGGAACAAAAACATCCCCAGATCACATTGTTTAAAGTAATCATCCCAATGATGGTGTCTGGACACTCCTTGCGCACGATATAGAATCGAAAATCGGTGGCTTTTTCGCGGTTTTCCTCATCTTGGAGAAGAAGCTTCCTTTGAAATTCTTCGGTGAAGAAGCTTTCTTCTCGATTTGGGTCAAACGGCGCAAAAAAATCTCGATTCTTCTGGAAATAGCTTGTGACCATCTGCACCATCTCCTGTCGCGCCGGCAAAAGATAAAGCCGTTCTGTCTCGTACCTTTCTTTCATTTGGTCTCTCCTCCTCTTTATACATCCTTTTGCTTTTGACTTTTGCGATATTCTGCCGCCTGTTCGGTCGTCAAATACTGCTCATACTGTTCATACAGCCACCGCTCGATCAGCGACATGCTCTCTTGCTGCATAGCAAAGCGATTTTCACAGACCAACTCGCTATGGTCCAGATTCATCGGGCCGTACCAGACCTGAACCAAAATCTCCTGACCGTCGATCGGCGTCATCTTATAGTTCATCCCGTTGCGACTTCCTGTGAGCTTATTTTTGCTCGTAAAGTAGGTAATCGTGGGGATGTAAAAATCCTTGACCGAATAATCCATTATTTGCCTCCAAACAGCTTAGCCAGCGGGCTGACTGCTTTGCCCAGATTATCCACCGCCTCGTTGAGCGCCGCGATGTCGATCTCTTCCAGGACGTCGACCGCCTTTTTCATCTCCTGCATGCTCTCGGTCAGCGCCTGCTGTCCCTGCTGAGACAGCCCATTCAAGCTCTCCAGCAACTCCTTGGGGTTACTCTCCCGAACCTGCTGGGTGATCTCCTGGGCGTCCTCCACAACTTGCTCAAGCTGTGGCAGCATCTCGCGGGTCTGGGCGGTAATCTGGCTTGCATCCGAGACCAGTGCACTCGCTTTGGGCAGCAGCAAGCCTGCGGCCAACACTGCAATGGCCAGCACCCCGATTGCGCATCCCGCTACAACTTTGAGCATCTTTTCTACAAGGACATTGTGCTGTTCCTGCCGTCTGGCAAACGATTCCCATTCTTTCGCAAAATCATTCTGCTGTGCCGCCTGCTCCATATCTTTAATCTCTGCAAGTTTACCCATCTGGCTCCTCCTTTTGATGTTTTGTCTATACTTGCCAGTCGCAACCTGCGGCCAGCATCTTTGCGATCTCTTCCAAAGCTTTGCCCTCCCGCTCATCAAAGCGGTCGAAGCTGTAGCTGTCCAGATCGATCACACCGATCACCTGATCCTTCCAGAAGATCGGGACCACAATCTCCGAGTTTGAACCTCCGTCACAGGCGATATGTCCGGGAAACTGGTGGACATCCGGCACAATCTGCGTCTTTTGCGCAGAAACGGTTGTCCCACACACACCGCTTCCAATTGCAATTCTTCGGCATGCCGGTTTTCCCTGGAAGGGACCCAGCACCAATTCTCCCTGCTTGACGATGTAAAAGCCCGCCCAGCTGACCTCCTTCCAGGTGGTGAAGATGGCTGCCGCAGCATTGGCGGTATTGACGATCCAATCCCGCTCATCAGCTATCAGTGCGCGCACCTGCATCACTGCCCAGCGGCAAGCGTCCTCTCGAGTTTTCAGTTCCGGTTGTTTGGGTTGCATTGCAACGCCCCCCTTTCGTAATACTTGTTGTCAGATGGCATCCCCGCCCTTTGGTTTGCGACAGGCATGCTCGTTTTTGTGTGTCCAATCCCTCAGGAGGGCCCCTTGTCCCTTCCAAGATGTACCACCAGTATATCACAATTTTTTTTGGCACGCCACAGAAAAATGGCAGTACAGCAAGGGATTGATCTGCTTTTTGTAAAAAGTCGGATTTCCCCTGTCGACTATGTAAAAATCTTTTGTTTTGGGGACAAAAAAAGTCCTGAGGTTTAAACCTCAGGACTTTTTAAACTATTTACAAAGTTTGCAAACTTCCTCGACAATGTTCGCCGCACGCAGGCCAAACTCGGTAATCAGATCTCCACCGGGACCGGAGTGACCGAAGGTATCCTGTACGCCCATGCGCACAACGCGACACGGGCTGTCGCTGTTGCAGACAGCGCTGCAAACCGCTTCACCCAGACCACCGATGACCGAATGTTCCTCGATAGTGACGATTTTTCCGGTCTCCTTAGCTGCCTTGCAGACAAGCTCTGTATCGAGTGGTTTGATGGTGTGGATGTTGATAATCCGCGCATCAATTCCCTTTTCCTCGAGCAGCTTGCCGGCCTCAATCGCTTCAGCGACCATCAGCCCAGTTGCGATGACGGTTACATCTTTGCCGTCGCGCAGCACGATGCCCTTGCCCATCTCAAAGTGATAGGTTTCCGGGTCGTTAAAAACAGGGGCTGCCAAGCGGCCAAAGCGCAGATAAACCGGGCCGACATAGGCCGCCGCTGCACGGACTGCCGCTCTGGCCTCCACATCGTCGGCCGGGTTGATGACGACCATGCCAGGGATGGAGCGCATCAGGGCAATGTCCTCACAGCACTGATGGGTTGCGCCGTCTTCTCCGACCGAAATGCCCGCATGGGTCGCACCGATTTTGACGTTCAGGTGCGGATAGCCGATCGAGTTGCGCACCTGTTCAAAAGCACGTCCCGCTGCAAACATCGCAAAGGAGCTGGCGAAAGGAATCATGCCTGCCGCAGCAAGTCCCGCTGCTACACCCATCATGTTACCTTCTGCGATACCGCAATCGATGAAGCGCTCCGGGCAGACCTTCTTAAAGGAAGCGGTCTTGGTTGCGCCTGCAAGGTCTGCATCCAGCACAACCAGATTTGGATATTCGGTCGAGAGCTCCGCCAGGGTGGCGCCGTAGCTCTCGCGTGTTGCGATTTTTTTAACTTCTGCCATCTGTTTTCCCTTTCCTTTCGTCCTCAAATTATTGCGCAAGCTTTTCGAGCTGATCGTGCAGTTCCTGCATGGCCACCGCATACTGCTCATCATTTGGCGCAGTGCCGTGCCAGGACGCCTGATTCTCCATGAAGGAGACGCCCTTGCCCTTGACCGTCTTTGCAATGATGGCGGTCGGCTGGCCCTTTACGGTGCGTGCCTCGCGATAAGCGGCCTCAATTGCATCGAAGTCGTGGCCATCAATGTTGATGACGTGGAAACCAAATGCTTTAAACTTTTCGTCGATCGGATAGGGGGACATGACGTCGGCGATGTTGCCGTCGATCTGCAAACCGTTGTTGTCCACAAGGATGCACAGATTGTCCAGATGATAATGAGAAGCGAACATAGCTGCTTCCCAAACCTGACCTTCCTGAATCTCGCCGTCACCGAGCACCGCATAGACGCGCCAATCTGCATTTTGCAGTTTGGCAGCTTTGGCCATGCCGCAGGCCGCAGAAATGCCCTGTCCCAGCGAACCCGAGGACATATCAATGCCCGGAACCTTCTTCATATCCGGGTGACCCTGCAGGCGGGAGCCGATTTTGCGCAGCGTTTTGAGCTCCTCTTCTGGGAAAAAGCCCTTCTGTGCCAGCACGGCATAGAGGGCCGGCGCAACGTGACCTTTGGAGAGGACCAATCTGTCGCGGTCCGGCTTATCCGGGTGCTGTGGGTCCACCTTCATCTCGCAGAAATACAGGTAGGTCAGCACATCTGCTGCGGAAAGCGAGCCTCCCGGATGTCCAGATTTTGCGCTGTGGGTGCCCTCAATGATCCCCATGCGGACCTTGCAGGCGGTGATTGCCAGCTCTTTTTTCAAGTTGCTGTTCATGGTTTGGAATCATTCCTTTCAGTTGCTCTTTATGTTCTCATCAAAAACCTTATTTGGTGCAGATTTTTTCTAAGCGGCTGATAAAATCCGCTACAGCTCCATTGTCGCACGAATCGACAACAAAATCAACCTCTTTTTGTAGGACAGGATCTCCACTCTTGGGCACAGCAGAAAAATCCGCGATGTCCAGCATGGATTTGTCGTTTTCCCGGTCGCCGATTGCGGCCGTCTTAGTCAGGTGCAGGGCAGCCTCGATCATCTTCATGCCGCGGCCCTTGCTGATCCCATCCGGTACCAGCTCCAGATAAAACGCATCGCTCTGTACCGGGTAAAATCCCTGCGGATTCTGTGCCTCCACATAGGCGCGCACCGTCGGGATCTGTTCGGGCGGAACGATCAGCACCACCTTGTGCCAGCGTTGCGGGCCCTCCTCTTCGGAATAGGTTTTGCAACATCCTTCGCGCATATACATGTCGCGGCGCTGTGCCACCCCTTCAATCGACTCGTCGCCCCAGCGGATAACCCAATAGTTATCCGGCTCGACCAGCATGGCGCCGATCTGAGGGAAACGGTCCAGCAAGGAATAGACAAACTCCCGCACGCTCTCAGGCAGCTCCGCTGCAAAGAGCACCTCCCCCGTCTTGGGCGAATAGATATAACCGCCGTTAATGGTGATGATCGGTGCGGTGACATGCAGCTGCGGCAAAATCTCTGCCAGCGCGCACTGTGGCCGTCCGGTGCACAGGGTAAAGGTGCCGCCCAGGGCAGTAAAGCGTTCGATCGCCTCAATATTTTTTTGTGGAATTTTTGTCAACTCTGTCAGGGTGCCGTCGATATCCGAAACCAGCAAAATTCCCTGAAAGATCGGTTCACTCTCCATTGGACAGATCCTCCTTTGGACGCAGTGTCTTTAAAAATGATGTGAAATATTCGGGCAGCGGCGATTCAAAGTACAGCCGCTCTCCGGTGACGGGATGGGTAAATCCCAACGCTCTGGCGTGCAGGCACTGCCCTTCAAGCCGGCGAATCACCTTCTGCGGACCGTACAGCTCGTCCCCCGCAACCGGGTGCCCGATATAGGAAAGGTGTACGCGAATCTGATGGGTGCGGCCGGTTTCCAGCCGGCAGCGCAGATGGGTAAATCCTTCATACCGGCCCAACACCTCAAAGTGGGTGATCGCCTCCTTGGCTCCCCGCAGGCTGCCGTCCGGCTGACGGGCATCGGTGCGCACCGCCATCTTTTTGCGGTCCTTTTGACTTCTCCCGATGGGCAGGTCCACCGTCCCGCTGTCCTGTTTTACGTTTCCATAAACCACCGTCTCATAAAAGCGGTCGGCGGTGTGCGAGCCGATCTGTTCGCTGAGTGCGCGATAGCTCTCATCATCCTTTGCGCAGACCAGCAATCCGCTCGTATCCTTGTCGATGCGGTGGACGATACCCTGGCGTTCCAACCCGTTGCAGGTGGAAAGTTTGCCGTTGCAGTGATAGAGCAGGGCATTGACCAGCGTATCCTGCTCATTGCCGGCGCCCGGATGTACCACCATGTGCTTGGGTTTATCGACCACCAGCAGGTATGAATCCTCATAGACAATCTTCAGCGGTATGGGTTTGGGCTGGGGAATCACCGGCGGGTGCAGCATTTCCTCCCAATCCATCTCCCCATCCAGTTCCTCGGCATCAATTCCCTCGGGCAGCAGCACCGAGAGGACCTCCCCCGCCTTGAGCTTGTCGTTCTTTCCCACTGCCCGCCCGCCGGACAGCACCTGTTGCTGTGCAATCCACTTTTGGGCCTGGCTTCGGCTCATACCGGGGAGTACCTCCTGCAAAAACTTGTCGGCCCGCATTCCCTCCTGCTGAGGCTGCACCTTAAGGGAGATGGCATTACTCATGGCGCTTGATCTCCTGGCGAATCTCAAAGCGGTGGTGTTCTCTGCGTTCGATGAAGATAAAGTAGATCAAAAACAGGGCCATGCCGACGGTGACGCAGATATCTGCCACGTTAAAGACCGGGAAATGGATCAGGCAAAAATCGAACAGATCGACCACATAGCCGCCATCACGGAAGATGCGGTCGATGAGGTTGCCGGCTCCGCCCGCCAAAATCAGGCTCCAGCTGACCACCAGCCACGGTGAGCGCAGCTTATTGAGCAAAAGCAGGACCAGAATGACCAGCAGAACTGCCGATGTGACGGCGATCAAGATGAGGCGCTGATTGTTCATCGTGTTAAACGCTGCGCCGAAGTTTTGCACATAGGTGAGGTGAAAGACACCTGGGATTAAGGCAATGCTCCCCATTTCGCTCAGGACACGCTCTGCCCAGAACTTGACGAGCTGATCGAACGCCACCAGCAGCGCAGCGATGCCGAGGCAAACAAAATTTAACATGGTGTTCCTCCTTTTTTGAGGTGCGCAATCATAGCGCAGGATCGGAAAGGACATAAAAAGCGGTGCAGGAAATCTGGTTCCTGCACCGCTTTCCTTCATCTTAGCCGATAATTGCTGCACAGCGTGCGCAGAGGGTTGGATGTTTCTCATCTTTTCCGACTGTCTCGCTGTAGGACCAGCAGCGCTCGCACTTCTCGCCGTGCGCTTTGGAGACGGTGACTTCCAGTCCCTGTGTCTCAGCGGTGCCTTCAGCCGCTTTGCCCTGCTCCAGAGCAACCTGGCTGACGATAAAGACGGTAGCCAGGATGGACTCGTTGGCTTTCAGGAAGTCATACAGCTCGCCGTCTGCCTTGAGAGTGACGCAAGCTTCCAGCGATTTGCCGATGGTCTTTTGGTTTCTTGCATTTTCCAGCGCCTTGTTGACATCGTCGCGGATCTTGCGGATGCGCTCCCATTTTGCCATGAATTCGGCAGTTTCGTCACCCGCTTTGCCCTTTGGCATCTCGTTCAATACGCATGCATCCGGGTTGTGGTCTTTGGATTTCGGGAGATTTGCCCAGATCTCTTCGCAGGTGAAGGCGAGGATCGGCGCAAAGACAAGCGTCATGTCGCGCAGGATGCGGTAGATGGCAGTCTGTGCAGCGCGGCGATCTACCGAGTCGGGCTTCTCCACATAGAGTCTATCCTTGATGATGTCGAGGTAGAAGTTGGACAGGTCGATGGTGCAGAAGTTGTGGATGGCGTGATAAACCTGATGGAAATCAAAGGTCTCATAGCCCTCGTTGCACTCCTTGGCAACCTCGTCCATTCTTGCCAGTGCCCAGCGGTCCAGCTCATGCAGCTGGTCATCCGCTACCGAATCGGTATCCGGGTTAAAATCGTACAGGTTTCCGAGGATATAGCGCGCGGTATTTCTGATCTTGCGGTAAACCTCAGAGAGCTGTTTTAGAATATCGTTGGAGATACGAATATCAGAGTGATAGTCAGAGGAAGCAACCCACAGACGCAGAATGTCCGCGCCAAATTTGTCGGTAACCTCTTCCGGTGCAATGCCGTTGCCCAGCGACTTGTGCATCGTCTTGCCCTGTGCGTCCACAACCCATCCGTGGGTGCAGACAGCTTTGTACGGAGCGACGCCCTTCCAGGCAACCGAAGTCAAGAGCGAGGACTGGAACCATCCGCGGTACTGGTCAGCACCCTCCAGATAGAGGTCCGCAGGCCAACGCAGGTTTGGTCTTTCCATCAATACAGCGGCATGGCTGGAACCGGAATCGAACCAAACGTCCATGATGTCGGTTTCTTTTCTGAATTTTTCACAGCCGCACTTCTTGCACTTGGTGCCAGCAGGCAGGATCTCGCTTGCCTCATGGGTCCACCAAGCATCCGAGCCCTCTTTGCGGAACAGGTCGGATACAGCTTTGATCGAAGCCTCGTCGATGTGGGCCTCTCCGCACTCCTCGCAGTAGAAGATCGGGATCGGCACGCCCCACAGTCTCTGACGGGAGATGCACCAGTCAGAGCGGTCGGTGACCATGTTCTTGATGCGGCCCTCGCCCCAAGCAGGGTACCATTTTACCTTTTCGATCTCCTGTACAGCCTGGTCTTTAAAATCCTCAACCGAGCAGAACCACTGTTCGGTTGCACGGTAGATAATTGGCTTTTTGCATCTCCAGCAGTGTGGATACTGGTGGATGATCTTTTCGACAGCAAAGAGGTTGCCTGTCTCTTCCAGCTTATTGGCGATGGCCTTGTTGGCCTCGTCGGTAGTCAGGCCGGCAAACTCCCCTGCTTCCTTGGTCAGGCGGCCTACGTTATCGACCGGCACCACAATCGGGATCTGTGGGTAATGGTTGACACAGACCTCAAAGTCCTCGACACCATGTCCAGGAGCGGTATGTACGCAGCCGGTACCGGAATCCAGTGTGACGTGATCGCCGACGATAACCAGCGAATCGCGGTCGAGGAACGGGTGCTGGCAGACGATATATTCGAGCTCTTTGCCGGTGAGCGAACCGATCAGCTCATACTCTTCAATCTTTGCGGCCTTCATTGCGGCAGGAGCCAACTCTTTGGCCATGATATAATATTCGCCGTTTGCCTTGACAGCACAGTATTCATAGTCTGGGCCCAAGCAGATTGCCATGTTGCCCGGCAGAGTCCAGGTTGTTGTTGTCCAGATTACAAAGTAGGTCTTGGAAAGGTCAATGCCAAGCGGGGCCAACTTGCCCAGATCGTCCTTCACGGCAAACTTGACATAGATTGAGAAGCAGGGATCTTCCTCATATTCGATCTCTGCTTCCGCCAAAGCGGTGTTGCAGTCCGGGCACCAGTAAACCGGCTTTAAGCCCTTGTAGATGTAGCCCTTGAGCGCCATATTGCCGAAGATTTCGATCTGTTTTGCCTCAAACTCCGGGCTCAGGGTCATATATGGATTTTCCCATTCGCCAAGGCCGCCCAGGCGCATAAACTGGTTGCGCTGGATATCCAGATAGTGCAGCGCGAAGTCCTTGCAGATTTTGCGAAGATCAACGGGGCTGATGTCGCTGGAAACGCCGGCTTTCTTTCTGGCTTTCAGCTCGATCGGCAGGCCGTGGGTGTCCCAGCCGGGAACATACGGTGCCTGGAAGCCGCTCATATTTTTCTGGCGGATGATGAAGTCCTTGAGCACCTTATTGAGTGCGGTACCCAGATGGATATCGCCGTTGGCGTACGGAGGGCCATCGTGCAAAATGTAGAGCGGTTTGCCCTCATTGTTTTTGATCATCTTGTGGTAGAGTTGTTTATCCTGCCACTCCTGCACCCATGCCGGCTCGCGCTGCGGCAGTGCGCCGCGCATGTTGAAGTCGGTCTTGGGCAGGTTCAGGGTTTTGTTGTAATCCTGCGCCATCTGTCTTTTCTCTCCTCTTATCTTTTATTTCACTTTTATAAAATCATCTATCACGATGCTTTTTGCGTGAGAACAATCCTGTTCTGGGGTCGCTGTCCCTCTCCACATCAAAGCCCTCGCCAAATTTGAGCGGGCCAAACTTAGACTCGATGGAAGAGTTGGAGCCAAACGGAGAATACGCCTTCTGGCGGGAAGTGGCCGAGGCCATCTCCCTTTCCGGGGCGGTGTGCACCGCTACGCTCTGTGTCTCCAAGCTGACGGTATCAAAAGCAGAGCCCGTGTCGGAGTTGTCGTTGAGTGCGGCGGTAAAGTCGATTGCTTCGCTCTGTTTTGGAGCTGCCGGCTCTTTTGGCGCCTCCTCGACAGGTACCGGCTGAGAGGCCGGCTGCTCGGATGGCTCTTGCTGTGCCGGCGCCTGCTGTACAGCGGCGGGATGTGCCATCTCCTTCGGCTCAGAAGCCGCCGGAGCCGGTTCATCCTCATACTCCGGCAGTGCGCTAATCATCTCCAGATGCTGGCGATACAGCGTCAGCAGGCGGTTTTTAAATTTGGTAACTTCCTTTTGCATCTTGATCAAGGCAAGCTGCTCGCGCTCGATGCTCTTCTGAGCATTCTCCAAAATCTGGTCGGCCTTTGTCTTTGCGTCCCGCAGGATCTGGTCAGCCTTTACTTTGGAGTCGCGGATTACACTGTCGCCGAGCTTCTGCGCACCAAGCAGGGCACTGCGCAGACTGTCTTCATCTTCGCGGTATTGCTCGACCTTCTCCGCAAGAACCTCCATCTTTTCTTCCAGTTCTTCCTTTTCGGACTGCAGCTGGGCATATTCCTGCGCTACCTGTCGTAAAAATTCTTCAACCTCGTCCTGCTTGTAGCCTCCCATCTGCTTATCAAAACGCCTGGAGGCGATCGTTTCCGGAGTCAACATGGTGGGACCTCCTTTATCCGTATTCGATTTGCCTGGTTTTCCCAAAAGGGGATGTATCGTCAAATGGGCTGTTCGTCCCCGTTGTTTGCTAGATATACTTTCCTATTGTCAGGTGGAGCCGTCCCTTTTTGCTCAGCGAACCGATCTTAGACAGCTCATACCGCCCAAAACCGCGGATCGAAAGGATATCCGACTCCTTTACCTCTCGAGAAATCTTCTCTTCTTCAAAAAAATTTAAGCTTACCTGTCCACTTTCAATCAGGGCAGCGCTCTTTTCCCGGCTCAAATTGGTGGCAAGCGACACCACGCAGTCCAATCGCAGCGAGCTGACCGTGCCGGTTTGATAGTGCAAGCGGTAGGCTTCGGGAAGTTCCCCTTCATAGCCCGCCTGCTTTTTGACCCCTGCATGCCCCACCCGCTCCAGCTCTGAGAGGATGACCTGTCCGGCAGCCCCGGTACAAAAGAGCACGGCATAGTCCTTGCCGGTCAAAATTTCTCCGATCAGCTCACGCTTGAGATTGAGTCCCATCAGCGCCCCCAGGATATCGCGGTGGGTAAGCTCGTCCTCCTCTCGGTAGGACAGGGCGATGCGCTCGATGGGAAACTGCTCCTCCTGCAAGCTGCGGTCCATCCCCTGCGCCGGTACAAGGTAGTCGGGAAAAAGGCCTAGCATTCGGCGCGCAGGCACATTGTCGGGCACACAAAACCCTGTCCAGAACAGAAATTGATCCTCCGGCAGGTGTGCCCTTTGCAGCTCCAGCAGCGCCAAGCGCTGCTCTCTGCCGTCCAAAAAGCGGGTGAAGCACGGCGTGCAGGTTCTGTCCAGCTGCCGCACCATATCCGCAATGCGCGCGCAGAAGAGGCTGTCCGCCTCTTCGCGCTGGGTCTGTCCGTTGTGCTTCATGGATTAAAAGATCACGCCGTTGTTTTCCAGTTCGTCTAACAGATCGCCCACAATATCCACATTGTATGGGGTGATGATGTATGTATTGTTTGCAACCCGCTTCATCTGTCCATTGTTGGCATAGGCCACGCCGCACAGAAAGTCAATCAGCCGTCTGGAAACATCTTTGCTGGTTTGCTCCAGGTTGAGCACAACCGTCTTTTTTGCGTTGAGGTGGTCCGCAATCGAGGCTGCATCCTCATAGCGCTCCGGTTTTACCAAAACGACCGCCAGCTGGGTGGTGGCGTGAATGTTGACCACCTTGTTGTGGCGGTGGTCGCTCTGTGACGAAGCCGTCGGAACCTGCTGCTCCTCTTCCTCCTGATCCACATTGCCCGACTGCATTTCGTCATCGTAGTCGTTCTCATAATCATTGTCTGGAATTCCAATCAGATTCCGTAACGTATCCCTCAGTGCCATAGTTGCTTAGCTCCTTTTATAGTTCCTTTGTCCAAACATTGCCGTGCCGATGCGCACAATGTTCGATCCACACCGGACCGCTGCCAGGTAATCGGCAGACATGCCCATAGACAAAATTTCCATACTGATATTATCATATTTTTTTTGCTTTATGTCAATAAAGAGTTGGTGCATTTGGGAAAAATATTGTGAAACTTCGTCTTCTGTCTGACATACTGGCGGTATGGTCATCAGGCCGCGCACCCGAATGTGCTCCATTTTTCCAGCTTCTTCCAAAATTTCGGGCAGCTGCTCCGGCATGGCTCCTGTCTTGTTCTCCTCGCGGCCAATGTTGACCTCGATGAGCACGTCCATCACCTTGCCGATCGCGGCGCAGTGGCGGTCGATTTCGTGGGCCAGCTTGACGCTGTCTACCGACTCGACCATACTGACCTTATCCACAATCTGGCGGACCTTGTTGGTCTGAAGGTGCCCGATAAAGTGGATCTGCACATGGTCCTTGTGATAACTGTCATACTTTGCGCACAGTTCCTGCGCCTTGTTCTCTCCCAGCAGCCCGATGCCGGCTTCGATGGCAGCATTGACCAACACGGGGTCCACCGTCTTGGTCACCGCCATAACCTGTACATCCTGCGGATCGCGGCCCGTCTCGATGGCTGTCTGTCTGACCTGCTGCATAATGCGCTGTGCGTTCTGTGCTACTTCCTGTTCGTTAAGTGCCTGCATTGCTTGTCTCCACTCCTTTGAAGGTACTCTCATCCAGCAGCTCCCCATCCCGGAGCTCCACGCCGCCGCTTTCGACGATCACCAAATCCAGGCGATTGAGCGTATGCTGCTCGTCGGTTCCGGTGCGCGGTTCGCACAACAGGTAGTTGCCATTATCTTTGATAATTTCCACCGGTTTAAACCGGATGGTCGTTCTATCCAATACATAGACTCCCGGGACATTCTGTTCATAGCGCAGCGCAACGGAGCTTACCCGCAATCCAGAATAGGTGGTGAAGATGATGTCCACGCTCTGGCTGCGAATCTTGAGCAGCCGGTCGCTGACATCCTTACACTCGAAGATCACCACTGTATTGGTGCGCTGGCTGTCGGGGAGAATCTGGGTCACCTTGGCGCTGACCGTCTGGCCATTTGCAAATTTAAAGTCGAGCTTGACCGAATCGCCCACCTCAAACTTTTGGGCCTGTGCATTGGGCAGGTCCACGCCCAGATACCAGACATGGGTTGTGACAATCTTGCCGACTGCATTGCCGGTCTGGACAGGGCTCTGTGCGATCAACTGCTGGTACTTTTCATAGTTGATGTCCTGCAAGGCGTCGGCCGTCAAGACCGATTCATAGCCGTCCACCTCTTTGCAAAAATAGCCGGCGGACGGAGAGTTGATCGAGACGCCCCGCTGCTGATCCCGGACCTGCTCGAGATAGGTGATCTGGGCAGTCAGTTCGGAGATGCGCCCGTCAAAGGATTCCTCCTGGCCAAGCGCAATCTTTTTGCGGTTGAGCAAGCTAATCAGCTCTTCTTTCTGTTCGCTGATGCCTTCCACCACTCCGTCCTGTACAAAATCGACGATGTTGCCCGCCTGATCGTTAATCTCGCTGGAAAGGTTGGATACTGCCGTATAGCGGGTTGCCTTGGCCGTCTGGGCCTCGGTGAGCGAATCCAACTCTCGCTGCAACTGCTCAAGCTGATTGTTGACCGTAGAGACGGTGGAATCGCTGTACACCGCCGCTACCTCTTCGTCCTTGGCAACCTCGTCGCCATCCGAGCAGTTATATACCATAATTCCGCTGGCTGTAGACGGCTCGATGAGCTGTTCGCTGCGAAAGACGGTACCCTGTGCGCGCACAAAGTCATAGAGGGTGTCCTCCTCCACCTCTTCGGTGCGCAGCTTGAGATTTGCAAACCCCCACAGCTGTGCGAAGAGATAGAGCAGAATCATCGCCGTGAAGATGAGGGCGATCAACCTGATATTGTGTTTTTTGGTGTTCTGATATCCAGCCATCGCTGCCTCCCTGCTCTGCGGTCATCTTTGTTTACTCTGCCGGCTTATCCTGTTCGGCTTCCTCCATCTGCGGTGGAAGGTTGTCCATCAATTTGACCGGCTTGGTCGGCGTGATGGTAGAGATCGCGTTTTTGTACACCAAATTCTGACGCCCTTCATTTTCGATGATGATGGTGAAGGTGTCAAATCCCTTGACACAGCCGCGGAACTGAAAGCCGTTGGTCAGGTAGACGGTGACCATCACCTTATCCTTGCGCAGCTGATTGAGAAACATGTCCTGCAAATTGAGCATTGTATTGACCTCCTTTGCCAGTATAGCCCATTTTTTGTTTTGTTTTTGTCGTCTTGCGGCGAATTATCCTTGTATATTCTCGTTTTCCTGATTTTCCCACAGCACTCTGTTGACATATTGGGCCATTGCTGTCCACATTGCCTCAGATCCTGCAAAATCTTCATGTAAAAACCAACGATAGCGCGCATCCCTGCGAAACCAGGTCAACTGCCGTTTGGCATAGCGCCTGGTCTCCTGTTGGATTCGCTCGACAGCCGATTCCAGCGGTTCTTCTCCCTCCAAATATTTGTCCAGTTCCTTATAGCCGATCGCTTGCAGCGAATGGGCGTCGATTCCGTTTTGCTGCAGCCACCTGGCCTCCTCGATCAGTCCCTGTGAAACCATCTGTTCCACCCGCAGGTTGATGCGGTCATACAGGTGCTGCCGGTCGCGAAAGCTGATGGCCATCATGCAGAGCCGGTAGGGCGAAGGCTGCTGGCGCGAAAGGGCCTGATGTTCTGAAATCGGCCTGCCGGTCGTGGCATAAACCTCCAGTGCACGCGCCACTCTGCCGACATTGTTGGGGTGAATCTTGGAGGCAGCCGTCGGGTCCACCTGTTGCAGCCGCTCCCAAAGCGCCTGCGGGCCGTATTCGGCGGCATACTGGCGGTACTGCTCGCGCAGCTGGCGGTCCCCATCTTCCTGGGAAAACTGGATATGATCGACCAGTGAGCTGATGTAAAGGCCGGTCCCACCGACCAAAATCGGCAGCTTTCCGCGCTGGACAATCTGTTCGATTTGTTTGCGGGCCAGCTGCACATAATCCGCCACCGAAAAGCTCTCGGCGGGAGAAAGAAAGTCGATGAGGTGGTGCGCAACGCCCTGCATCTCCTGTGCTGTCGGTTTTGCTGTCCCGACCGAGAGGTGCTGGAAAATTTGCATCGAGTCGGCCGAAACCACCTCCCCATTGAGCGCCTTTGCAAGGGCAACTCCCGCCGCCGTCTTGCCCGAAGCGGTAGGTCCGGCGACAACTGCCAGCGGTATCTTCTGCATCCTGTAAAAATCCTTCCTTGTCCTGATTTTGTCCGTTATCCCAGCCTTCCAAACAGCTTTTCCATCTCGTACCGGGTAAAAATTTTGGCGACCGGACGGCCATGCGGACAATATTTTGCGTCGCTGTCCGAGCGAAGCAGCTGCACGATCTCCCACAACTCCGGCATACTGTTCTTATCGTTTGCGCGCACTGCACTCTTGCAGGCGACCGAGTGCAGCAGGTCGTCGAGCGCGTGGGGGGTCATATCCTTTTTGTTCTGTGCAAGGTCGTGCGCGGTCTGTTCGATGATCTGACGCACCTGCTCGCCGAGCAGCACCACCGGGACCTCCCGCACAATCAGGTCCCCGTCGCCAAAATCTTCCACCAAAAAGCCTGCCTGGGAGAACAGCGGCAGATTTTGCACCGCACCCTGATAGTCCTCACGGCTCAGGTGCACCACCACCGGCTCCAACAAGATCTGGCGGTCATCGGTAAAGCGCTGCTGCTTTAAGCGGTTGAAGATCAGCCGCTCATGCGCCGCATGTTTGTCGATCAAAATCATGCTGTCTGCACTTTCCACCACAAGGTAGGTCCCCAGCACCTCCCCCACAAGGCGAAGATCGGTCTGTTGGGGCTGCTGATTTGGCTGCTGTTGGGACTGCGGCTGTTGTTGGGGTTGCTGATTTGATTGCTGTTGGGACTGCTGCTGTCCTGGTTGCTTTTTGGGTTGATCTGCCAGAGGCAGCTCCTCTTCGAGCGGCAGCTGCATCTCCTCATACATCGCTTTCGGGATGCTCATTTGCGGCTGCTGCGTTTTCTGGGAAGGGCCATCCGTTGTCTGGTAGGTCATCACCTTTTCCGGTTGCTTTGAAAAGTGCGGTTCCTCAACGAGCAAAAGCGGATGCTCCCTCTCATAGCGCACCCGTTGTGGGCTGTGATCGTGAAAGGTCAGCCGCTCCTGCCCCTTTTCCAAAGTCTTTGCCGCCTTTGTGCGGTCGGTCGGCAAGCCCGCCATCCTGCGATATTCCTGCGCGCTGACCCGCTGCGGCTGCTGCTTTTGCTGCTGGCGGATGACCTGTTCGAGGCCCTGCTGCTCCACCTCCGGGTGCAGTTGCAGGTCAAAGACGGTCATCGACTTTTTGGGCTGCTGGGGCGGCAGAGGGGTGTAGTCGCTCTTTTGGAGGGCCGTTTTGACGCCGTAGTACACCGCATCAAAGACCGGGCGCTCATTTGTAAAGCGCACCTCAATCTTTGCCGGATGGACGTTGATGTCCGTCTCGGTGTAGGGCACTGTCAGTTCCAACACACATGCCGGGAACTTGCCCACCATGATCGAGTGCTTGTACGCCTCCTCCAGTGCGACCCTTGCCGTTGCGCTCTTGACATAACGGCCATTGACAAAGAAGGTCTGCATCGTGCGGTTTGAACGGCTGGCTGACGGCAAGGTGACATAGCCGTTGACGCGGATTTGTCCCTGTGTATAGTCCACCTCGGCCAGGTCCTTGACAAAGTCCTTGCCAAAGACAGCGTGGATGGCCGACAGCAGCTTCCCGTCCCCGGGAGTGTGCAGTCGGGTCTGCCCTTCTCGGATAAACTGAAAAGAGATCTCCGGGTGGGAGAGCGCGATGCGCTCCACCACCGCCGCCACCGAATTGCCTTCCTGGACATCCTTTTTGAGAAACTTCATGCGGGCAGGGGTGTTAAAAAACAGGTCCTGCACCTTCACCGTTGTGCCGGCAGGACACCCCGCAGGCACAACGCTGCCCGGCTGGGCGCCTTCGCCCTTATACAAAACGCCCTCATCGGCATCCTGCAAGCGGGTGAGCACCTCAACGCGCGCCACAGCGTGGATCGAAGCCATCGCCTCGCCACGAAAGCCCAGCGTCGCGATATGGCTCAGGTCGTCCTGGGTGCGCACCTTGCTGGTGGCGTGGCGCAAAAACATGAGGGGAACGTCGTCCGACGCAATGCCGCTGCCGTTGTCGCTGACGCGGATCAGCGTGACGCCTCCATGTCGAATCTCGACGGTGATCTTGCTGGCGCCGGCGTCGATGGCGTTTTCCAGCAGCTCCTTGACCACCGAGGAGGGGCGCTCCACCACCTCCCCCGCCGCAATCAGCTGGGAGACTTCCTCGTCGAGCAGTTTGATAATGCCCATCTTTTCTTCACCTCTCTTTGTCCGTCCAAAATCCGTCAATCGGTTTCGCCGCTATTTTTCCTGCTCTTTTGGAGCTGAACGGTTGATCTCTCTGCAATCGGTGCGGCCCATCAGGTAATCCAGCGAGACGTTGAAAAAATCTGCCAGATCCACCATCGTGATGGCGTGCGGATAGAGTTTTCCCTCTTCATAGTCTTGAATCTGACGCGGCATACAGCCCAGCTGGGCAGCAAGCTCCTCGCGGGTGTATCCCTTCTCGTTGCGCAGCTGATAGATGCGGTCGGCAAAAAATACCATGACAAATTCCCTCTTTCCCTGTTTCCCCTTGTTCTAGATCCTGGCCTTGAGTTCTGAGAGCAGAACCAGCGCCTGGACGGGGGTAATCTTGTCAATATCAATTTCCTTTAGGCGGCGCACAAGCTCCGAATCATCCTTCTGCACCAGCACCATCGGCTCGGCCTCCTCCTTGCGTTTGTGCTTCGGAGAAGGCAGAGCACCCGATTCCAGCTGCTTTAAGATCTGCTGGGCGCGCTGGATAATCTCTTCCGGGATGCCTGCTAAGCGGGAGACGTCGATGCCGTAGCTGTCGTCGGTGCCGCCGCGCACAATGCGGCGCAGAAAGTAGATCTCATCGCCGTTTTTCTTGACGGCGATGTTGTAATTTTTGATGTTAAAATAGGACTGTTCGAGCTCGGTCAGCTCGTGATAGTGGGTGGCAAACAGCGTCTTTGCGCCAAGTTTGCGGCGGTTTGCGATGTGTTCGATGACCGCCCGCGCGATGCTCATTCCGTCAAAGGTGGAGGTGCCGCGGCCGATCTCATCGAGAATCAAGAGGCTGTTTTCGGTGGCGTTTTTAAGGATCTGCGCCACCTCGTTCATCTCCACCATGAAGGTCGACTGCCCGGACGCCAGATCATCCGACGCTCCGACGCGGGTATAGATGCCGTCCACCACACCGATCTGTGCAGATTTTGCCGGCACATAAGAGCCGATCTGCGCCATCAGGACGATCAGGGCAACCTGCCGCATATAGGTCGATTTTCCGGCCATATTCGGTCCGGTGATGATGGCGATCTGATTTTCCGCCTTATCCAGCAGGGTGTCGTTTGCCACAAACAGCGTATCGGTGAGCATCTTTTCGACCACCGGGTGGCGGCCATCCTGAATGTTGATTTTGCCGGAAACGTCCACCTGAGGGCGGCAATAGTTCTGCTCCAATGCCACTGCGGCAAAGCTCGCGTATAAATCCAGCCATGCGATGGCGCTTGCCGTCGACTGAATGCGGTGAATCTGATCGGCCACCTTGGCTCGAAGATCGCTAAAGAGCTGATTTTCCAGAACCAAAATCTGATCTCTTGCGCCGAGAATCTTCTGTTCCAGCTCCTTGAGCTCCTGGGTAATATACCGCTCGCTGCCGGTGAGCGTCTGCTTGCGGATGTACTCCGGCGGCACCTGCGAGAGGAACGACTTTGTGACCTCCAGATAGTAGCCAAAGACGTTGTTAAAACCGATCTTCAGATTTTTGATGCCGGTGCGCTCCCGCTCTTTAGCTTCGATCGAGGCCAGTACCCCTTTTGTATTGTGTACAATCTCGCGCAGAGAGTCGAGCTGCTCATTGTAGCCTGCGCGGATAACTCCGCCATCTTTGAGCAGGACGGGCGGGTCCTCGTCAATGGCGCGGTCGATCAGGTCACAGACGTCTTCCAGCAGATCGATGCCGTTGACCACCCGCGAAAGGTATGCGGATTTGACATCCCCCACAGCCTGCTTTAAGGCGGGCAGCTTCTGGGCGGTAGATTGCAGCGAACGCATCTCACGGGGGGTGACCAGGCCGTACACAATGCGGGTAATCAGCCGCTCCATATCAAAGATGTCCTTTAAGATTTCGCGGATGTTGTCCAGGCGGATCGAATCGCTCAGCAGTTCCCCCACCGCATTGAGCCGTTTATTGATAGAGGTCGGGTTAATCAGCGGTTTTTCCAGCACCGAACGAATCAGGCGCTTACCCATCGGGGTGCGCGTCTGGTCGAGCACCCACAGCAGCGTTCCCTTGCGGTCACCGGTGCGCAGCGTTTTGGTCAATTCCAGGTTGCGCCGCGCGGTCAGATCGAGCGTCATATACTGTTCGTCGCTGTAGACCTCCAGATGGGTCAAGCTTTCAAGGCCATGCTTTTGTGTCTGGGTGAGGTAGCGCACCAGGGCGCCAAGTGCGCGGACGATGGTATCTGCCTTTTCGCGCACAAGCTCCTCGACCTCTTCTTTGCCAAACTGCTCCCCGGCAAGTGCCGCACAGCTCTTCCAATCAAAATAGCTGTCGTCGAGCACCTCACCTTCCAGGTGCAGGCGGTCGGAGAGAAATTTGCGGATTTCCACACAGTCCCCCGCTGCACCGTTGAGCAGCACCTCGGCGGGAGAAAAGCGGCCCAACTCGTTGAGCACCCGCTTTTTCCAATCGGAGAGGACCTGCAAGGCGTGGACTTCACCGGTTGAGATATCCGAAAAGGCCAGGCTAAAGCACTCCTCGCCGGGATTTCTAAAGATGACGCACAGATAGTTGTTGGTCCCGGCATCCAGCATATTGCTCTCCAACACGGTACCCGGCGTGATCACCCGGATGATGTCGCGTTTGACCAGCCCTTTAGCCGTTGCCGGGTCCTCCATCTGCTCACAGATGGCCACCTTGTAGCCCTTTTTCACCAGCTTTGCGATGTAGTTTTCGCAGCTGTGATAGGGGATGCCGCACATCGGTGCGCGCTCTTCCAAGCCGCACTCCTTGCCGGTCAATGTCAGCTCCAGCTCCCGGGAGGCGATGAGCGCATCGTCAAAAAACAGCTCATAAAAATCGCCCAGTCTAAAAAACAGCAGCTGATCCAGGTACTGCTCCTTGACCTTCCAGTATTGCCGCATCATTGGGGAAAGTTTAGCCACATCCACCGGCTTACTCGAAATTTTCCTCTCCATTCTGTCTGTCCTTTCCATCCTTGTGTCCCGTTTTCCAGCTGTTCTGCACAGGAGGGCTGCTCCCCTGCCCCCTTCTGCAGAGCAGCCGGGCCGCTCTGTTTTGGTCCCATAGAGGGTCAGCCAGCATCCCCTGGGGTGCTGGCTGACGGTTACCCTTTAGCTTAGTGGCAGCCGGCGCATCCTGCGCAGTCTCCGCCGCAGCTCGGCTGTGGCTCGATGGTATCCGGATCTTCGCCATTGACTGCTCCATAGAGGATGGTGCTGATGTAGTTCATCATGTCGTCCACCTCGACCTTGGCAGCATTGAACTCGGCCATGTTCGGGTTCTGCATAACTTCCTGATAAACCTCTTTGAGCTCGTGGTCGAGCTGGTTGAGCTTCTCAGGGTTCTTGTTTTCCTGGGCCATCTCGATGCTCAGCTCGGAGCGTTTGAGGTTAAATTTGTGGATCAGATCCTGCAGGCCAGCGTCGTTGTCGTTTGCGGTCTTTGCTGCGTCAATTCTCTTATAGCGCTCGTCCTGCTGGATTGCCTTTCCGAGCTCTCTTGCCATTGCGATGATATCCATGGATAATCTCCTCCAAAAAATGATTCTATTGCCAGCCCGCCGATTAGGCGGGGCGTCAACGCTTATTGTGTGATGAGTCCGCCCTCATATTCCGAGCGCAGACCTTTGGTGACCCGCACATCGACAAAGTCGCCGGGGTGCACATCCTTTGCCGGGAAGGTGATGACCATCCCGTTTTCACAGCGGCCGGACATCCAGCCCTCATGCTGGCGTGCAGGCTGCTCGACCAGCACGCGCATCACCTTGCCCTCAGCGGCACGGTTGTCCTCTTCGCTGATGCGGTGCTGCACGGCGATGAGTTCATTGAGCCACCGGGTCTTTTCCTTGTACGGCACCGGATCGGGCATCTTGGCCGCGCGGGTGCCCGGGCGCGGCGAATAAATAAAGGTAAACATGCACTGATAGCGCACCTGTTCGCACAGGCTCACCGTCTCCAAAAAGTCCTCATAGGTTTCCCCTGGGAAGCCGACGATGATGTCGGTGGTAAAGGTGACATCTGGCATCTTTTCACGGGCATATTCGATTAAGGACAGATAATGTTCGCGGGTATAGCGCCGATTCATCTGGCCCAAAACGCGGTTGGAGCCGCTCTGGACCGGCAGGTGGATGCTGTGGCAGATTTTCTTGCTCTGCGCGATCAGGTCGATGAGCTCTTTGGTGCAGTCCTTTGGGTGGGAGGTCATAAACCGGATGCGAAAATCCCCTTCCAGCGCCTCGATGCGGCGCAGCAGGTCGGTGAAGGTCACCGGCTCGTCCAGGCCCTTGCCATAGGAATTGACATTCTGTCCCAGCAGCAGGATTTCTTTGTAGCCCATGGCCAAAATTTCCCGCGCCTCCTGCACGATCTCGTCGGGCTTGCGGCTGACTTCCCTGCCGCGCACATAGGGCACGATGCAGTAGGAGCAGAAATTATCGCAGCCATACATAATCTGCAGGGAAGCCTGCACGCCGCCGCTGCGCTGAATGGGCAGCCCTTCCGCGATGGGGTTTTCTCTGCCCTCTCCCTCAAAGCAATCGACCACCCTGCGTTCCCCTTTGAGCAGGCGGTTCATCATCTGCGGCAGGGTGTGCAGCACATGGGTTCCAAAGATCAGCTCTACAAACGGGTAGCTGCGGCGAATCTGCGCCACCACCTGCGGTTGCTGCATCATACATCCGCACAGGCCGACGATCATCTGCGGCTTTTGCTGTTTTAAGCGGCGCAGCTCACCGACCGTGCTCATCAGGCGCACCTCGGCGTTTTCCCGCACCGCGCAGGTATTGTACAGGATGATGTCTGCATCGTGCTCGTCCAGCGCGGGCTCGCAGCCCATATCCAGCAGCATTCCCATGATTTTCTCGCTGTCGGCGACATTTCCCTGACAGCCAAACGTCTTGACAAACGCGCGCGGCAGACGCCCCATCCGGTGTTGCAGCAACTGGCGGTTCTCTCCTGCCAGCTCCCACTGGCGCATCATTTCCTCGCGGGAAACCACCACCGGCGGCTTTGCATTTGGACGAATTTCCAATTCGTTCCCTCCAAATCTATGATATCCTTTTGCTTTTTTCCTGTAATAAAGAAAAATTTTTTATTCTTTTATTATACAAGTTTCCGTCCTGTTCGTCAATGCCGCAGCCTTTACAGAAAGGGCAGGAAAAAGGTAAATTTATTGAAAAGGCGGCGCTATTTCCCACAAAAGAAGGAAAGAGTGCACTGTGAAACTCGGCCATTCCTTTTCTAGCGGGCACATCGAAACGGGCCCCTTTTTTAGACAATCTCCCGCCCTTTTTAAAAATCAATTGCAAACCTTCTCACTTAATGATATGATTAGGGAATAGAGAAGCCTATCATTTTGCAGGCAAGCAGACAAGGGGTGTTTATTGATGAAATATTATATTGGCATTGATCTGGGCGGCACCAACATCGTCGCCGGTGTAGTGGACGAACAGTTCCACCTGCTGGCAAAGGCCAGCGACAAAACCCTCGTGGGGCGTCCTTATCAGGAGATTGCCAAGACGATGGCGCAGACTGCGCGCGATGCGGCCAAGGCGGCGGGCATTGCGATGGATCAGGTGGAATCGGTCGGCATCGGCTCGCCAGGCATCATCGACAGTGAAAAAAAAGAGGTGCTGTATGCCAGCAACCTCTATTTTGAGAATGTACCGATCGGAAGATTGGTGGAGGAAGAACTCAACCTGCCGGTCTTTATCGCCAACGACGCAGACGCTGCGGCCTATGGTGAATTTATGGCAGGCGCCGGACGTGCACAGAACGGCCACCACATCTCCAACATGCTCGCCATCACTTTAGGCACCGGCGTCGGCTCCGGCATCATCATCAACTCCAAGATCTACAACGGCTTTGGCTTTGCGGGCGGAGAATTCGGCCACACCGTCATCCGTCTGGGCGGCCGTCAATGCACCTGTGGCCGAAAGGGCTGCATCGACATCTACTGCTCGGCTACCGGTCTGATTATGACCACCAAGGAGCACATGGAAAAGCATCCCGAATCGCTGATGTGGCAGCTGTGCGGCGGGGATCTGGACAAGGTGGAGGGGCGCACCTGCTTTGATGCGGCCGCTCAGGGCGACCAGGCCGGCAAGGACGCTGTCGACGAATACACAAGCCAGCTTGCCGAGGTCATCGTCAACGCCGTCAACATCCTACAGCCGGAGATCATCTGCATCGGCGGCGGCGTCTCCAAACAGGGCGAAAACCTGCTGCGCCCCATCCGCGAGCACATGGACCGCTACTGCTTTGACCGCTACGCCAAACACCGCACCCAGGTGCGCATTGCCGAACTGGGCAACGACGCCGGCGTCATCGGTGCAGCGCTGATCGGCCTGCAGCACCAGTAATGGCTATCCCGCCATCCAATCGGCCACCCACCGTTGCAGAATATCTGCTGCACTTTTTCTGGCCCGCCCGCTGTGCCTTTTGCGGAAAGGTTGTGGCGCCAAACCGGCACTGCTGCGCAGATTGCCGCTTTTCGCTTGTTCCCTCGCCCTCTCCCTTTTCCCTCCCTGGGCTGGATTGTGCCTTCGCCTGCGCCGAATACACCTCGCCTGTTGCGCGGGCAATCCGGCAGTTTAAATTTCGCAACCAGCCACAGCTGGCCGATACCTTTGCCTTTTTGATCTGCGAGCGGTTTGCCAAAGCTCTGTGCGACTGCCACCCCGACACAATCTGTGCCGTGGCGATGCACCCAAGCAAGAAAAAGGAGCGCGGCTACAATCAAGCCGATCTGTTGGCACAGGCGCTTTCCCAAAGGCTGGACGTCCCGTTTTCCCAGCTGCTGGAAAAATGCAGGAACACCGCCGCCCAACACACCTTGAGTGCAGCCGACCGGCAGCAAAATCTCAAGGATGCCTATCGCGCACTGCATCCCGAACAGATTCGGGGAAAACGGATTTTGCTGGTAGACGACGTCATCACCACCGGCTCCACCGTCATCGAGTGCGCCCGTGTGCTGCATCAGGCGGGCGCTGTGTGGGTGGGAGCGGTCTGCTTTGCGCGGCCGTTTTCTCCATACGACGAGCAAAGAATCGATGAGACAGAAAAAATCCCGTAAGAACAATTCTTACGGGATTTTTTTTATCGCGTCAAAAGGGTTTTGTTATCTTGCTTTAAAGCTCTCACAGTTTGTCTCATTGCGCTCCTGTGCGCTGAAACCGCCGATATTGACCTGGCTTGCAGTACAGTTGCCCTGGGTATTATAGACACAGTGGTCCGCTGTGCATTTGATGGTGCAGTTTGCATTTGGGGTATCGAAGTGGGTGGAGTTGGAGACCTCATTGTGTCCTTTTTTCTGGAAGCTCTGGCACTCGGTCTCTTTGCTGCAGCAGGCCCCTTTGCCCTGTACCTTGATGGAAGGCTGGCAGCAGCAGGAGGAGTTATTGCTCGCGCAGGTAGTTACATGACAGGTCAGTTTGGTCATCGTTCATCCTTCTTTCTGAAATTTCAGCTGGATCAAATTTCGATCGCTTATTTGGAAAAGTTTTTTGTTTTCCGAAAATAGTTTTCCCGCCTAAAGGGCACTTTATTCCACCACACTCTTGCCACAGGTGGAATATTGTCTGCGTTTTTATATCCACTTGTAAGAAAATCTGTCCATACTCCTTCTTTTTTTCGGAAATTTATGCTAAGATAGAACAAAAGAAGATTGCATATCCTGAATTTTGATAGATTAGGAGGTCCTTTTTTTGAAAAGACTGATATCCTTGGCAGTTAGCCTGCTGATTGCCTGCCAGATGGCGTTGCCCGCATTTGCGCAGGCAACCACAACTAGCACGTCAGAAACGCAGACCGAACAAACCCAAACTGCCGAAGCTACTACCACGCCAGAGACGCAGGCCGATCAAACCCAGACCGGTCAGGAAACGCAAACCGGCCAAACGACACAAACCACCGGCCAGCAGGCGACCGGCAGCAGCGAGGTGACTGCCCTGCCGACCATCACCTCGGAATCCTACATTGTGATGAATGCAGACACCGGGCAGGTGCTCATCTCCCGTTACCCCGACTCAAAGCAGTACCCGGGCGACATCACCAAGGTGATGACCACCGCCCTTGCACTCGAATATGTGGACCCGGAATCCACCTACACCATCACCACCGAAGATGTCTTCCCCACCTATCCTGAATCCTACCAGTTTAGCTATGGTACCTACGTCGCCATCACCCAAGATGAAATCATCAACATCCGCGACCTGCTGTATGCCACCACCATCCAGTCGGCAGACGACGCTGCCAATGCCCTTGCGGACTGCACAGCCAAAATCGCCAACCGCTCGGTTGTGCTGGACGACGGCTCCACCAGCTACACGGCCGGCTTTGTTGAGATGATGAACGAAAAGGCCAAAGAGCTCGGCTGCGTCAACACAAACTTTGCCAATCCACACGGACTGTACAACGACAACCAATACACCACTGCGTACGACATGGCCTTGATTACCCGCTACGCGCTGACCACCCCCAACTTCTTGCAGTACTTCGGCCAGACCGAGTACGCAATGGACCCGACCAACAAGCAGTCGCTGCCCCGCAACTGGCGCCGCAGCAGCGATGAAAGCATGATGGTCACCTCCAGCGACAACTATTACAGCGGCATCCTGGGCATGGAAACCGGCATGACCACCCAGGGCAACCACACCGGCGTTGCCGTGGTGGAGAGAGATGGTGTGCGCTTAATCTGCGTCGCGCTCAACTGCACCGGCAGCAGCGCCTATTCGTTGCAGACCGACATGACCAACCTCTTCGATTACTGTTTCAACAACTTTACCCCCATCACCTACACAGCCGAAGAGCTCGCTCCTGCCGGATTCCAGACTGCCGTTTACAGCTACGATGAAAACGGAGACGCCGAGATGATCGGCACTGCGACCTACTCCACCGACTCCGATTTCACCGTTCTGCTGCACAAAAACTTTACCAAGGACGACATCGCCATCACCTCGGACATTCCTGGGCGCTACTATGAGGGACAGGACATGCCCTCCACCCTCACCTTCTCCATTGTCAGCAGCAAGACACAGGAAGCCATGAACTACATGGTGCCGACCATGACGGCTCTCAAGCTCAAAGTCAACGTCCTCACCTTCAGCGAGGTGGAGGCTCAAAAGCAGCAGGCCCGTCAAGAGCTCTTCTCCAAAATCTTTAACGTCGTCAAAATTGTCTTTTTCATCTTCCTTGCTCTGCTCATTATCCTGTTGATCGTGCGCATCCGCAACAAGAGAAAGTACAAAAAGCGCCTGGCCCGCAAAAAAGCGCAGGCAAGGCGCCGTCAACAGCTCAACCAGCAGGGACGTCCCCAGCGGCCAACTTCCTCCAGCAATACCAGAAGGAAAAGATAAATCCAACCGATGAAAAACCCCCTTCGCCTGAACGGCGAAGGGGGTTTTTTACATTTTAAAATGCGCGGAAAAGGTCGAGGGTGGCATACCCGTCGCAGATCTCCACCTTCGCTGAGTCGATCATCGCACCAATCAAAATCAGCTCATTTTCGTCCTGAAAGTCGCCGCTGCCATTTAATCCCCAATAGCTCTCCTCAATCTCCGGCGCGCGCCCACAGGTCAGGTTCTCCTGGAGGTGTTCCACCGTCTTTTGCATCTTCTTATCGAAATTGCTGGCAAAAAAGATGCGAAATCCCTCCGGCGTCTGCTTAATCTTGACCACCATGTCATCCGAACCAACGGCAAAGAAAAAGGTCGTCAACTCATCTACGATCGTCGTGATCTTTTTTCTGGTGAATAGCATATTTTCAATCCTCTCTTTTTATCACAAACTGGTCCCGATGCTTTTTAAAAGTCTCGATAATCGGAACAATAATCAGCGCAAGGATGCCTGCGGAAAAGCCGTTGTTGTACAGGTTGAGTCCCGCATGCAGGATGCCGGTATTCAGCGCCATCGACGAGTGGATAAAGCCCACCAACACGCCATACGGCCAGCCATACTGTCCACTGATCGGCGCGAGCGAGGTGCCAAACAGCGCCGCCAACTGCACCGCCGGGTCGTTGATATTCCAGACTTTGACCAGCGAGCCGAGGTAGACGCCGCCCACAATCGGTATGATATTGCGCAGGTGTTTTCCAAACGCGCCAAACCCAATGATGGTCAAAATTCCACCCATCGTCGCTCCGTTGATCGTGCCGCCGGTGATGAGAATATAGAAGGTGGCGACAACGCCGAGTGAGCCCATATTAAACAAGGTTACCGGCAGGCCATCCATCAAAACAAAGTCGGCGACCAAACGTCCGGAATGTCGATAGATGCGCAGAATACTTTTCTTATTTTCAATTTTTAACAAACCGATCACCATCAGCACCACCGACAGTGTCAGTATGTAGCCAATCACAAGCGGGTTATTTTCATACGTCCAGCTCAAAGTGTTGTTGACCTCATAGCCAAACGATTTCATCAGCGACACCAGCAAAGTGCCCACAAGGCCGGCAGCAAAACCGACATTGTAGAGGTTATAGCCCTGATGCACGCGCAGGCAATAGGTTGCCAGCGGCGGCAGCATAAATCCGATCAGCACACCGCAGGCGCTCACTGCCAGCAGCTTGGACCAGAAATTGCCGAATCGCATCGCAACCTCGGTAATCATCGGGGACAGGGCCGTACCATACAGGGCGATGTAGACATACTGGGAAAACTTTTCTCTGCGAAAGCGGGAAAAAAGATAAACTCCCAAAATAATTGGCCAGACATTTGCGATATTCTTGCCAAACATCGAAAAACCGGACATCAGAAAGACACAGGCGATGGTAGGTCCGCTGATTGCAGCGTGACTGCGCTTGATGATAAAGATGGACAGGGACATAATCATCCCTGCATTGAAGAAGGTGGCGCCAAAACCGCCGATCGAGCTATAATCGGTAATCAAGGCGTCGGGGTGTTCAATCAGCCTTCCAATACCCTGAAGGATTCCAAGCGGAGTATCAAAGACAAAGGCGAAAAGCATCATCGAGGCAGCAGTAGCCCACAAAAGGCGCTCTATTTGGGTTGCGGATGTTGCGATCTTGTTGTTTCGATGGTCGGAAGTTTCGATTTCGTCCACTCTCCTTTTCCCAGTATTGTATGATTTCTTCCTTTCCCCTTTATTATACTGGAAAAGGCAGCTTTCCGTCAATCGGAAAGCTGCCTTGTGTAGGAATTTTATTGTAGGGAAATTCTTCTTTTTTTCTAACGATTAGGCAAAGAAGTCGGCGATGGCATCCAGGCCCTTCTGCACCTGATCTTTTGCAAAGGTTACGCTCTCCTCTTCGGTTGCGTCGGCATTATCGTCATAGCCGCCCAACATGACGTAGAACACATAGTCCCCATAGCGGACAACCTGCGCTGCCTGAACCTTTGCTGTGTTCATCGGATACTGCATGGCATTCTCCTGCACATAGTCGAGGTATGCCTGCAACTCCTTCTGTACCTCTTCGCCTTTACCCTCTTTTGCTTTGACCGCAATGAAGGTATCGACGTGGGCGCTGATCATCGGCCCCTCGGCGTAGAAGTTCTCCACATTGTCCATATTGACCCCATACACGTCGGTCAGCATCTGCTCATCGATGGCCATCGATGGCAGATAGTTTTCTCCATAGGTGTCCTTCACCGCCTGCACGATATCGTCCAGTTCCGGCTCCTTCACCTGTTCCTGCTGGGAATCCTGTCCACCCTGGGCAGAACTGCTGTTTTGGCTGCATCCAGCCATCATGGTCAGCGACAGTGCAAGTACCAAGCAAAGTACAATCCATCTTTTCATCTTTCATAAACTCCATTCTTTATTAACAAATTTGATGTAACAGGAGGTCTTTTCCCATCCTCCTGTAATAAAGTGAGCGAAGGCAAGCAAATTCTTGCAGATTAAAATGTGAACTTTTTATCAACAAATTCACCCTCCGCAGCATTGAGAAAATCTATGATCGGGCGCAACGATTGTGAAAAAATCAATATTCTTGCAAAAGGCTGTCCAAGATAGTATACTTAAATCGAAATCTTCATCATGGAAAGGAAGCTGATCTTTATGAATCAGTTTGTAGATGCGCTGGGCAAAGCTTGCCCAATGCCTGTCATCATGGCAAAAAAAGAAATTGACGCCGGCAACACCTCCTTTGTTGTTGCAGTTGATAACCACACTGCTGTTGAGAACCTGACAAGACTTGCTGAAAGCCAGAATTATCAGGTCAGCGTCGAGGAAAAGGACGGCAACTTCCACGTTGCTTTCTCCGGCAACGGACCTGTCACCGCTACTGAGCCTGCTGCTGAAAACGGCAAACCAAATAACTGGGCCCTGTTTATCGGCAAAAACTTTGTTGGCGACGGCTCTGAGGAACTGGGCGCTTCGCTGATGACCATGTTCTTCTATACTCTGGCTGAGTCCAACGATCCGCCGCGTTACATTCTCTTTATGAACAGCGGCGTAAAACTCACCGTTGAAAACGATCAGGTAGTCGAGCACCTGCAGACCTTGCAGCAAAAAGGCTCGGAGATTCTGGTTTGCGGCACCTGCCTGAAATTCTTCGATCTGGAAGGCAAACAGAAGATCGGCACCGTTTCCAACATGTACGATATCAGCGAGCGGATGCACATGGCAGACAAGGTCATTACCCTGTAATTGCATTGATCCATTCGATAAAAAAGGTACCTCGTCCCAATCGGATGAGGTGCCTTTTTTTCAGAAATTTTTTTCCTTTTTACCGCTAAAAAAATGCCGAAACAGCAGCGCGCTGTTTCGGCATTTTTATTCTGCTCATTTCAGAATCGCAATCCCAGGTGGCTATTACTTTAAGAAGCCCTCTACAATCTTGGACTCCGCTTCCTCGGAGGTAAGTCCCAAGGTCATCAGCTTAACCAGCTGCTCGCCGGCGATCTTGCCGATAGCGGCCTCGTGGATCAAGCTGGCATCGAGATCGTTTGCCGTCAACTCCGGCACAGCGCTGACTGTGCCGTGATCCATGATGATTGCGTCGCACTCAGAATGGCCGGCGCAGCGGTTGTTGCCGTTGATAATCGAGCGGAAATGCTGGTGGGAGTTGCCTCTTGCAACCGAACGAGAAACGACATCGGCGCTGGAATCCTCGCCATCCAGATCGACCTGGAAGTGTGTCTCCGCCTGCTGCTCACCGTGGGTCATAATCTTTTCCTTGATGACCAGCTTCGCGTTGGCCTGAAGAACCGCTTTGGTCTCGCGCTTGGTGGAGTCAACGCCCTTAATCTGGACGCTGTTCATCTCCATATAGCTGTTCTCTGCCATCTCGATGTAGGTTTGCGGATTGATGATCTTCTTGCCGGTTCCCTCGCCCTCACCGATGTGCTTTTCTTCATAGCGCACCTTGGCGTTTTTGGAGATGAAGAAGCGGTGGATGCCGTTGTGCTGGGAGCTCTCCTCCCCGTCTACATGGACGCCGCAACCCGCAACAATGACGACGTCGGAATTTTCTCCGACATAAAAATCGTTATATACCAGGTCGTCCACATCGCTCTTGGTGACACAAGCCGGGATATATACCGTCTCATGGGTATTGGGCTTGATGATGATGTCGATGCCGGGCTGGCCGACCTTTGGAATAATCTCAATATTTTCTGTGGACTGACGTCCTGCGCACCCACCATCCTCACGGATATTGAATGCGCCTTTAATTTCCCCGGTAATGTCCGAGATCATGCTCAACATTCTTTTGGTGATTTCGTTCATGGAAGTCCCTCCTGTTGCCTACTGGATGTTCGTTTCGCTCTTCCCACTGAAGCTGAAACGGCAGTCCTCGTGCAGCAGCATCGGCAGAATCTCTTCCTTGCTGCCGCGCGCGCTGATCCTGCCATCTGCCAAGACGACGATTTCGTCTGCAATGTCCAGGATGCGCTCCTGATGGGAGATGATGATGATCGAACCGTTGATTTCCTCGCGCATGGTGCGGAATACGTCGATCAGGTTGTTAAAGCTCCACAGGTCGATGCCCGCTTCTGGCTCATCGAAGATGGAGAGCTTGGTTTTGCGCGCCATAACCGTTGCGATCTCAATGCGCTTGATTTCGCCGCCGGAGAGGCTGGCGTTGACTTCGCGGTCGATATAGTCTCTCGCGCACAGTCCCACCTTTTTCAGGTAAGAGCACGCCTCACTGTCACCGATGGGGTGTCCAGCTGCGAGTTCGATGAGGTCGCGCACGGTGATTCCCTTAAAGCGGATCGGCTGCTGAAATGCAAAGCTGATGCCTTTCTGTGCGCGCTCGGTGATGTTCATTCCGGTGATGTCCTCGCCGTCCAGCACAATCTGCCCCTGATCCGGTTTGAGGATGCCAGCAATCATTTTTGCCATGGTGGATTTACCGCCGCCATTTGGGCCGGTGATGACCACAAATTTGCCGGTTTCCACAGTCAGGTTGATGTCCCGCAGAATTTCCTTCTGCGCATTATTGGTAAATTCGTCCTCTACGCTGAGAGAGATATTTTTTAATTCGAGCATATTGTCACTCCAAATTCTATCGGAAAATCAGTGGATATATTCAACACAATCAAAATACTCCTTTTTGGTCTACTTGTCAAGTTCTTCCACCACAATTCGTGAAAATCAAAAAAGATATTCCCCTTTTCAGGTCATTATGCACACTATTTTAGTGTATTATTCATAAAGGCAAAGGGAAACGCCGTGAAAACATGAACTTTGTTTTCACGGCGTTTCCCCTGTGTATAAAGGTTTTCTGGTTTTTCTAATGATGCAATCGCGCCCTAGTGATCACCTTGCACGCGCCGTTCAAGACGATATACAACAGCACAATTTCGAAAGGCAGAGCCACCACGTTTTTGATGACGCGGGGAGCCAGCGCTCCGAAAAACGGCATTCCATAAAGAATCGAGATCCACACGGTGTTCAGGCAGCAATTCAAGATCAAACTGATAATCGATTTAGAGAGGATTGCCCTCCATACGGTTACCCGCTCGCGATACAGCAGGCAGCCATAGACCATTCCACCCAGCATAGCGGTCAGTGTAAAGCCAAAGAAATAGGCGCCGTCCGGCTTTACCAGATACTTGATAATGTCCCCCGCTCCCGCAGCGATAGCCGCTGTGAAGGGCCCGTACAACATCCCAAGCAGCGCGGTGATCAGATAGCCCAAACCGATCTTAATCGTCTCGGTAACGCGCACCGAAGCCATAAAGGAAATGACGATGCTCATTGCCAGCAGCACCGACACGCCGGTCAGGGTGTGGACATTTTTTAACTCCTGGGCAGATTGGCGGAATTTTTGGGGAATCGACATCGATGTACCCAATTCCAGTGACATAAATCTCATAAGAACCATACCTCCTACTATAATTTCGACGGCTGTACAAACTTGGAGATAGGCTCCTTGTATTGTAACAGCGGGATGCGAAATACAGACCGCAAACCTCGCTTGTCAGGTTTTTCGTTCCAGCAACAACTCCCCGTTTGCCGAACACTTTACGCCTGTATCTCTACTCTGCTTATGTCTACTTCATTATAGCACTTTGCCGCATAATTGCAACTGTTTTTCGTTTAACGATTTGTTATTTTGCACAAATCCTTCTCCGGTATTTTCAGTTTTCTACAGCGTACAGACGCTTAAAGCTTGTCATTCTACACAACAAACAACCTTAAAATCTATAAAAACAGAGATTTCTTTGAACAGCTCCACCAATTTATTGCCGTTTCCTCTCCCTGTCGTAAAAGCTTTCATCTAAAGAAACTCCTTTCTCTCCCTCACAAAATAAAAGCTGGGGGATTTTCAGAAAAGGGATTTTGTGCTATAATTAAGGAACTAAAACAGTTTTACGACTGCTTTAAAAAGGAGGAAGTTGAAATGGAAAAATCTAAGGTTTACTTCACCTCAATGAAGGTAAATCTCGGAACAAATCTTCTTAAAAAACTGGATCATCTGGTTCGTGCCGCAGGCATTGCCAACATTGACTTTGAGAACAAATATGTTGCGATCAAAATTCACTTCGGTGAGCCCGGCAATCTGGCATATCTTCGTCCAAACTATGCGAAGGTTATTGCAGATGTTGTCAAAGAACTGGGTGGCAAACCCTTCCTGACCGACTGCAACACCTTGTACGTCGGACGCAGAAAAAATGCGCTTGACCATCTGGACGCCGCCTATGAGAACGGTTTCAGCCCATTTTCTACCGGTTGCCACGTCATCATTGCGGATGGCCTGAAAGGCACCGATGAAACGCTGGTTCCGATCAACGGCGAATATGTAAAAGAAGCGAAAATTGGCCACGCCATCATGGATGCAGATGTTGTCATCTCTCTGAGCCACTTTAAAGGTCACGAATCTACCGGATTCGGCGGAGCTTTCAAAAACCTTGGTATGGGCTGCGGATCGCGCGCCGGCAAGATGGAGATGCACAGCAGCGGCAAACCAAATGTCAACCAGTCGCTCTGTATTTCTTGCGGAGAATGCCGCAAAAACTGCGCCCACGACGCAATTAGTTTTGTAGACTATAACGGAGAAAATAAACCTGGCAGCCGTGCAGAACGCAAGAACGCCAAAAAGCGCGCCTTCATTGACCACAACAAGTGCGTTGGCTGTGGTCGCTGCATTGGCGCTTGCCCAGAAGATGCGGTAAAAGCTGGCGAAAGCGAAGCAAACAACATCCTCAATTACAAGATTGCAGAATACACCTATGCGGTTATTCACGACCGTCCGAATTTCCACATCAGCCTTGTTGTGGATGTTTCTCCTTACTGCGACTGCCATGCAGAAAACGATATTCCGATTGTACCAGACGTTGGAATGTTTGCCTCTTTTGACCCAGTTGCTCTGGATCAGGCCTGTGCAGACGCGGTAAACCGTCAGCCAGTTGTCAGCGGAAGTGTGCTCTCTGAGAAGGAACACTGCCACCACGACCACTTCACCGATACACACCCGGACACCAACTGGGAAAGCTGCCTGGAGCATGCTGTTAAAATGGGCATGGGCAGCCGCGAATATGAACTGATCGAAGTGGAATAATTTTTCCTGCTTTTGTTCCCTGTTGCTTCCGGCAGATAGCGCAATCTGCCGGAAGTTTTTTTCTGCACAAAAAGAAGGACCGTCGATTGACGGTCCTTCTTTTTTATAGGTTGTGTATTGACTATCGTGTCAGCAAATTATGCATTTGCTTCGGTGTAAGCTGCGATCTGATCTGCTACGCCTTTCTCTTCGCTGGTGTAACCATCAACGTGGGTATCCCAGTTCTTCATCTTCTCGTTCATGCCGCCGAACATAGCATAGATCTTGCTATCGTTGTCAACTTTGCTCAAGCACCAGCCGATGCTGTAGTTGCAAGGCAGTACGAATACGTGATCCAGCATGTAAGCTTCTGCTTCTGCATAAGCCTGATAACGAGCATCGAGATCGGTAGTAACTGCATCCGCTTTTTCTACCAGTGCGGTGTACTCCTGATATGCAGCGATCAGGTCAGAATTGGTTTCATCTGGCTCGGTGATCTCGTTGATGTAGGAGTAGTTTGCAGAGTAGTAAGCGTTGTCGTTGCCGTAGCATTCCTGGCCGAGGTAGTTCTGTGGGTCACCGTAGTCAGCGCCCCAACCGTTGATTACGAAGGAGTGCAGGTGTGGTACAACAACCTCATTGTTGATGCTGGAGATATAGGTCAGGATGTTCAGTTTGACGAAGTCATCGCCCAAGCCATCGGTGAACGCCTGAGAAAGTACGTTTGCACTATCCAGAGCGGTCTGGCTGGAACCGGAGATGTAGTAGTCAACCTCAACTGGGAAGGTTACGCCCAGAGCGGTCAGCTCTTCAATTGCCTGCTGTTTGTACTGTTCTGCAAGTTCTGTATCGACACGTGCAGGAGTTACGCCATCAGAATCTTTCAGGCCCATTTCTGCTCTAACAAGCTCGGTGTACTCGGTGCCGTCAGAGGTATAAACCAGGCCAGGCATGGTGTAGAAGTTGTTCTCGCATACGAATGGGTCGATCGCATTGGATCTCTTCCAGTACTCGGACAGATTCAGGCCATAGTACCAAGCTTTGCGGAATGCCTCGTTTGAAATTGCGGTGTTCCAGTTTACATCCTTGGTGCCATCTTCGTTGTTCTTGTTGTAGTTGAAGTGCATCTGATAGGAGTATTTGGAAGGAACTGCCGGTACCAGATAATCATAGAACTGGTTGTTAGGGTCTCTTGCGATGGTGGTCAGTGCAGCCTCGGTCAGATCGGTGTAATCGAGGTCACCAGACTGATAAAGCTGGAATGCTACATCGCTGGATTCAACCATCTTAAAGGTTACTGTATCAAAGCGTTTGCACTCGGTATCCCAATAGAGAGGATTCTTGGTGAATACTTTCTCATTGCCCTGGATATAGGTGGTCATGGTGTATGGACCGTTGTACCACATATTCTCGTTGTTCATCGCTTTGGTCTCGTCTACGCCGCCGAGCTCCTCAACCATTGCAGGGGAAATCGGGAACAACGAGCTGTAGATTGCCAAGGTATCGAAGTATGGTTTTTCAGCAAGGCAGGTGTAGATGATGGTGTAATCATCTGGAACCTCAACGCCAACCATCTCCAGGAACTTGGAACCTTCGTCAGCAGTCAGGGCATAAGCTTCTTCTTTTGTCAAGGTCTTAGTATACTCGTAGTATTCCTCAGCGCCTTCTACCATTTCCAGAGGCATCGAGGTATTTGCCGAATCGTTTTTGTGGAAGTTGAGCACCCACTCCAGACCTGCTGCAAAGTCCCAAGCGTTGCAATCAGCTTTCTCATTTCCATTGACGTCTACCCACTTAACGCCTTCGCGCAGTTTGAAGGTCCAGGTTTTACCGCCATCTTCGGTGCCCCATTCGGAAGCAATGGCTGGCTGCAGGGTACCTTCTGGGTTAGATTCCAGCAGACCGTCGACCAACTGGGTCAGGTTCTCGCCGTCCTCTGCTCTCTGGCTGTAGAGCCAGTTAAAGGTCTGCAACTCACGGGTCTGTGTCTTTGGAATAATCAGGTCGGTAATTTCGCCCTCAGCAGGCTGCGAGCTTTCAGCACTAGTTGTCCCATTGTTGCTGTCCGCAGGTTCTTCCGTGGTTCCGCCGCCGCCGCAGCCTGTTAAAACAAGTGCCGCTGTCAGAGCCAGAGCAAGTAATCTGGAGACTGTTTTTTTCATATGATTTCCTCCCTTGACCACAGGTCGTTGAATCTATAGTTAAATCCTCTACATCTTCAGAAGATTTCCTATACAAGGCCAACAAAAAGTACATCTATACCCGAGTAAAGATTGGCTATTTTTTCATCATTTCACAGAAAAAAACAGCCATTCTCGGGGCAATGTACAATGTGATTGATGCTTTCTTGACGTTTGTGTTGATTTAAATATATCATGTGAACAAGCTGTTGTCAATATCTATAACTTTTTTCATTATATACATATATTTCTGTGCAGTATTTTATGTGTATCCATCCAATTATTACGTGATTGTGACTAAATTTTAAATTTATTCATGTGCGAAATGTTATAAGAAAACTGTGTGTTTTCATATAAATCATCTCTATTCTTTATCCCTTTTTTTATTTCTATCGCCGTAATTTTTTATGAATTTCCTTAATTAGAGAAATTTTTTATTTCTAGTCAGAACTTTTTTACTGATAAAAAAAAGCGAAGGAATAAAAATTCCTTCGCTTTTTTCTTTAATTAAACTGTACCAATAAGGATCGAATGGATTAGCCAACAACCTCAGCTTTGCGAGCTTCCATCTGCTCGGTTGTGTAACCGTTGGAATCGGTCAGCCAATTCTTCATCTTATCGTTCTGGCAGCCATAAACTGCTCTCATCTTGCTGTACAGGTCGATCTTGGTCAAGCACCAACCAGTGCCGCAGTACTGCGGGATGGAGAGTGCATGCTGAATCAGATAAGCCTCTGCCTCTGCGAATGCCTGATAACGAGCATCCAGATCATCGGTGATGGCATCTGCTTCTTCCAGCATAGAGGTGAACTCTTTGTAAGAGTTGATCAGATCAGCGGTGTACTCGTTCTCCTCAACCTTGTTGATGTTGGTGTAGGTGTTGGAGTAGTAAGCGCTATCGTTGCCGTAGGACTCCTGAACCAGGTAGTTCTGTGGATCGCCGTAGTCAGCGCCCCAGCCGTAGCCAAACAGTGCGGAGTGCAGGCTTGGAGCAATAACTTCCTGCTGAGAGCTGGAAACGTAGGTCATGATGTTCAGGGTTACATAGTCGTCGCCCAGGCTATCGGAGAAGCACTGTTTGAGGACGTTTGCGCTATCCAGAGAGGTCTGGTTAGAACCGGAGATGTAGTAGTCGATCTCAACCGGGAAGGTGACGCCTGCAGCAGTCAGCTCCTCAATTGCCTGCTGTTTGTACTGTTCTGCTTTTTCTGCATCCAGACGAACCATCTTTTCGCCGTCCATCTGTGGCAGGCCGAGCTCTTCTCTTACAAGCTCTGTATAGTCGGTACCATCAGAGGTGTAAACAAAGCCCATCATGCTGTAGTACTCGTTCTCGCAGGAGAGAGGATCCAGGGTATTGGTTCTTGCCATGTAGTCTTCCAGATCCAGGCCGTAGTACCAGGACAGACGGAATGCTTCGTTAGCAGCGGCCAGGTTCCAGTTGGTATCTGGGGTGCCGTCTTCATTGTTCTTTGCATAGTTGAAGCGGATCTGGTAAGAGTAGTTTGCCGGACGAGTCTCAACGAGGTAATCGTAGTACTCGTTGTTCGGGTTGGAAGAGATGGTGGTCAGCTGGCTCTCGGTCAGGTCGCAGTAATCAAGCTCGCCGGACTGATACAGCTGGAATGCGATATCGTTGGACTCTACCATCTTGATGGTAACGGTATCAAAACGCTGGCATTCGGTATCCCAGTAAGCAGGGTTCTTGGTGAATACCTTCTCATTGCCCTGTACATAGGAGGTCATGGTGTAAGCGCCGTTGTACCACATATTCTCGTTGTTCATCGCTTTGACGCCGTCTGGGCCGCCCAGCTCGTCTACCATAGCCTGTGCTCTTGGATACATACCAGCCCAAGTAGCCATGGTGTCAAAGTATGGCTTTTCAGCGGTGCAGGTGTATACGATGGTGTTTGCATCTGGAGTCTTGATGCCGACCATCTGCTGGAATACGGAATCATCATCTGCAGTCAGGGCATAAGCCTCTTCTTCGGTCAGAGTCTTAGTGTATTCATAATACTCCTCTGCGCCAGCGATCATCTCGAATGTCTGGGAGGTGTGGGAGGACTCATTCTTGTAGTAGTTGAGTACCCATTCCATACCGGTTGCAAAGTCATAAGAGGTAACGTCCGCTTTTTCGTTGCCGTTTACGTCAACCCACTTTACACCCTCACGGATGTGGAAGGTCCAGTTCAGACCGTTATCCTCTGTTCCCCACTCGTCGGACAAGCACGCAACGATCTGGCCCTTGTTGTCTACTTCGAGCAGAGGGTCGGTGAGGTTGGTCAGGTTCTCCAGATCGTTGAAGCTCTGGCTGTAGAGGATATCGAAGGTCTCGATTTCACGGGTAGCCAGTTTCGGGATAACCAGATCGGTGATTGCGTCGCCGCTCTCGGTGCTCTCAGAGGTCTCGCTGTCTGCGCTTTCGCTGGACTCGCTGCTGCTGGACTCAGAACTGGTGTTCTCACTGCTGGAGCTGTTGTCAGAACCGCTGCTGCAGCCTGTAAGAACCATCGCCGCAGTCAAGGCCAGCGCAAGGATTCTTGCCATCATTTTCTTCATATTCTTTCCTCCTTCGAAATTACCTTTTTCTTATAGCAAACACTTTCTTTTTTAGAGATCGCGCCACCTCAAAGCTTTGCCGTCTACCAGCAAATCAAAGAATAAGAAAAAGGGGCTCTCATCACCTTTCAGTGTTAAAGCACAAAAAGTAAAGGAAATATAATATTTACTTTACTTTTGCTTTATCATAGCAAAAAGTAAAAGCGTTGTCAATCCTTACAGTTTATTTTTATAACATTGCGCAGTTTTTATGGAATATATTTAGCATTTTTTCTAAAAATGAATGATATATGACCCATTTATTGCTTGTTTTATAATAGATACTGTCGATTGTATAAAAAAAGAGACAGCCGATTGGCTGTCTCTTTTCTCAAGTTTACTGGTTAAGCGTTCATCTGTGCCACATAATCCAGGATTTCCTGTGTGGTATAGCCTTCACTATTGGTCTCCCAGTTCTTCATCTTCTCGTTCTGAGCACCATACATCGAGTTCATCTTGCTGAATACATTGATGCGGGTCAGGCAGTACGGTACGTTGTAGTATGCTGGGATTACCAAGCCGTGCTGAATCAGGTAAGCCTCTGCTTTTGCATATGCTGCATAGCGGGCATCCAGATCATCGGAAATTGCGTTCGCAGTGTCAACCAAGCTGGTGAACTCTTTGTAGCAGTTGAGCAGGTCTCTGGTAGCGTCGGTCTCTTCAACGTCAACGATGTAGTTGTAGTCGTTGCTGTAGAAGGCGTTGTCAGAGCCATAAACTTCCTGGCCAAGGTAGTTCTGTGGGTCACCGTAGTCAGCGCCCCAACCACGGATGGTGATCGAGTGGAGTTTCGGGTCAAAGACCTCGGTACGCTCACTGGAAACGTAGGTCTTGATGTTCAGCTGGACATAGTCATCGCCAAGGCTGTCAGAGAGTGCCTGACCAAATACGGTTGCGCTGTCCAGAGAGGTCTGGTTGCTGGCTGCGATGTAGTAGTCAACGCCAACTGGGAAGGTTACACCCATAGCGGTGAGCTCTTCGATTGCCTGCTGTTTGTACTGCTCTGCTTTATCAGCATCCAGACGGACGATGGTCTCGCCGTTCATCTCCGGCAGGCCCAGCTCAGCCTTTACAAGCTCGGTGTAGTCGGTGCCGTCAGAGGTGTAAACCAAGCCCTTCATGGTGAAGCACTCGTTCTCACAGCTCATTGGGTCGATGGTGTTAAATCTCTTGTAGTACTCGGACAGATCCAGGCCATAGTACCAGGACAGACGGAATGCCTCATTGGCAATAGCGGTATTCCAGTTGGTGTCTTTGGTGCCGTCTTCGGTGTACTTATCGAAGTTAAAGTGAATCTGGTAGGAGTATTTATCTGCCGGGCGCTCAACGAGGTAATCATAGAACTCGTTGTTCTCGTTGCCGGAGATGGTCTTGAGGTTGGACTCGGTCAGGTCGACGTAATCCAGCTCGCCGGACTGATACAGCTGGAACGCTACATCGTTGGACTCTACCATCTTAACGGTGACGGTATCAAAAAGGGTAGCCTCGGTATCCCAGTAAGTTGGGTTCTTGGTGAACACTTTTTCATTGCCCTGGATGTAGGAGGTCATGGTGTAGCAGCCATTGTACCACATGGTCTCGTTGTTCATCGCTTTGACGCCATCTACGCCCAGCGAATCAACCATAGCCTGGGACATTGGGTACAGGCAAGCGTAGGTTGCTACGGTGTCAAAGTATGGTTTTGCATCGATGCAGTGATAGATGATAGTGGAATCATCTGGAACTTCCACGCCAACCATCTCCTGGAACTTGGAGCCTTCCCCTGCGGTAAGGGCATAAGCTTCTTCCTGGGTCAGGGTCTTGGTGTACTCGTAGTACTCCTGAGCGCCCTCGATCATTTCCAGAGGCATGGAGGTGTTTGCAGAATCGTTCTTGTAGAAGTTGAGTACCCACTCAAGGCCGGTTGCAAAGTCCTGTGCGCTGAAGTCAGCCATTTCGTTGGCATTCATATCAACCCATTTTACACCGTCGCGGATGTTGAAGGTCCAGGTCAGACCACCATCCTCGGTGCCCCACTCTTCGGCCATGCAAGGTGCAAGCTCACCAGTTGGGGTAACTTCCAGCAGTGGCTCGGTCAGGTTGCACAGATTTTCAAAATCCGAAGCCATCTGGCTGTAAAGGATATTGAAGGTCTGCAGCTCACGGGTGGACAGTCTTGGAATGACAAGATCCTTAATCTGATTTTCACTAGCGGCTGTCTCGGTTTCCCCTTCTGTGGATTCAGAAGTGGTGCTTTCAGTAGATGTGCTGTTGTTGTCGCTGGTTTCGCTGGAAGTGGTGCCGCTCGAGCATGCACTCAGCAGCATCGACGCTGTCAAAGCGATGGCCAGCAATTTTGCCATGGTTCTCTTCATAATCTACCTCCTTCAGGTTCTGTGCACCGCTTAAAAAAAGCCATGCACTGAGAATTCGAACCGTTTTTAATTAAAGTAAAATATTCACTTTAATGT
>ENA-OYXB01000017-OYXB01000017.1-human-gut-metagenome-genome-assembly--contig:-NODE-17-length-45648-cov-7.765797_pt1 | contig 45648 bp, 38 predicted proteins | sample MGYA00244176_ERZ653409 | MGnify/ENA primary metagenome ERZ653409 (study PRJEB26926, sample SAMN06164912) | human gut metagenome | biome: ENVO:00009003; feature: ENVO:2100002; material: ENVO:00002003... | reverse complement strand
CTACGACTTCGGCGGCGTCATCGACTGGCCCTACGAGCTTGTGAAGGAGGGATAATTGTGGACAGTTCTTTTAATCTGGCAGTCCACGCGCTGGTCTGCCTGAGCCACAGCAGGCGCTCTCTCAGCAGCGAGGCACTGGCGGAGAACATCTGCACCAACCCCACCCGCGTCCGCCGCGTTATGGCGGGGCTGAAAAAGGCGGAGATGGTGGAGACCCGGGAGGGCTTGGACGGCGGCTACCGTCTGACGGCAGATCCGGCGAGCCTTACCCTACGGCAGGTGGCGGAGGCAGTGAATACCCGCTTTGTGGACTGCGCGTGGCACAGCGGGGACATTGACCAGGACTGCGCCATCTGCTCCGGTATGGCGGGCGTGATGGATGCGCTCTACCGGAACATGAACGAGGAATGCGCCGCCTATCTCTCGCACATTACGATCACAGATATTGAAACACAACTTTTTGCACACAAATAGGAGGATCTTATGATGCTTACCATTACGACCAACAGCTTTGAAAATGACGTCCTGCACGCGGACAAGCCCGTGCTGGTGGATTTCTGGGCACAGTGGTGCCCCTACTGCCGCCGTATCGCCCCGGCCTTTGACAAGGTGGGCGAGCAGTACGCAGACACGCTCATTACCGGCAAGATCAACTACGACGAGGAGCCGCAGCTCATCCAGCGCTTCGGTATCGACACCATCCCCACGCTGATGCTCTTTAAAAAAGGCGAGGTGATCGGCTCCATTGTCGCGCCTGCCTCCAAGGCGGCCATCGAGGCGTTTATCCGGGAAACGCTGGCGCAGTGAGGACACGAGTATGGAGCAGATCTATGACATGATCGTCATCGGCGGCGGCCCCGCCGGATACACCGCTGCCCTGTACGCTGCCAGGAGCGGGCTTTCCGCGCTGGTGCTTGAAAAGCTCTCTGCCGGCGGGCAGATGGCGCTGACGGAGCAGATCGACAACTATCCCGGCTTTGAGGACGGCATCGACGGCTTTACACTGGGCGAAAAGATGCAGCAGAGCGCCGAGCGCTTCGGCGCGGTGACGGAGCTGGCAGAGGTGTACAAGGTTAGCCTTTTCGGGAGGATCAAGACGCTGGACACCAGCGAGGGCGTCTTTCAGAGCCGCACGGTGGTCATCGCCACCGGCGCGTCGCCTCGTCCCTTGGGCGTTCCCGGCGAAGAAGCGCTTGTTGGAAAGGGCGTTCACTACTGCGCCGCCTGCGACGGCGCGTCCTATCGCGGCAGGACCGTGGCGGTGGTAGGCGGTGGCAATTCCGCCGCGGCGGACGCACTTGCTCTGTCCCGCATAGCCCAAAAGGTCTACCTCATCCACCGCCGGGACAGCCTGCGGGCAACGAAGGTCTATCATGAGCCGCTGATGAACGCACCCAACGTGGAGTTCTGTTGGAACAGCACCGTTTCCGCGCTGCTGCACGAAAGCCGCCTGACGGGGCTTCGGCTAAAAGACGTCAACACCGGCGCAGAGCGTGACCTTGCCTGTGACGGTGTGTTCATCAGCGTGGGACGCGCCCCGGCCACGGAGCTGTTCCAAGGGGAGCTGGCGCTGGACAAATCCGGCTACATCATCGCGGATGAATCCACCCGCACCAGCCTCCCCGGCGTGTTCGCCGCGGGCGATGTGCGCACCAAGGCGCTGCGGCAGGTGGTCACCGCCGTATCGGACGGCGCGGTAGCCGTCCACTATGCGGAGGAATATCTGGCGGAGAACCGATAAAGAGGCTGCGAACGATCCTCTCATCGGCAGTTCCTGTCCGCAGGCAACACGATTGCGAGCCTTGCCTCATAGGGGTGCAGGGTAAGAGAATTTAAGGAGACAATATATGTGGCTGTTTTTCGGAATTTCTGCGATCATTTTTACAGGATCCAATTTGATTTGCTCTTTTAAAAATAACAGATAATGATTTGAAGTCACTTTGCAGCGTTGATATACTTTATCTGTTTTCCTCCACAGCTTCAGCGGAGGATACTATAAGAAATCCCCGACCGGAGTCGGGGATTTCTTATATTGGCAGCAACGCGCAGTCCTTAGTCGAGCGCGGAGCTTCCGCTATCCGGGTTTGGACGCCAGCCGTCCATAAGCTCGTCGTTCTCCATGATAAAGGGGCTCGCCGTATCCTGTCCCCATGAGGTGTCATATTTCCCCATAAGGTAATCGCTCAGTGCCGTTCGGTCGGCAAAGCGCAGCATCCGGTACGGCTCCTGAAAGGCAACCTTTTCTACAAAGTACAGCGTCCCGTCCTTCGCCGTCAAAAGTACGCCAACATGCCCGACAAACAGCAGAGATTCCTCCTCGGTCGGCTTATCGTGGAAGAATACCGTGATGAGGCGGATTCTTTCATTCTCCCGAAAGGTAACACCGCGGGAAGCCCATTCCTCTTGTACGGTTTGTACATGACGCTTAATCTCCGTGGTATCCTCCGCCTTCATGGAGGAATACAGTGCGCGGAAATCTGCAAGACTGCTTCCGCCCAGCGCATCGGGATCTGTTTTCAGCGTTTCCTCGTCCACAAACAGCACATCTTCACCAGCATTGATTTGAGAGTCTGCGCTCACGGAGAGGAAGTCCCCAAACAGGTTCATGGCAGTGATCCGGCAGTTATAGCCCGGAAATGTCCCGTTCTTTGCCGTCCATTCGTCCTGCATCGCGTAAGGGTCATATTTCGTATACAGCAGCTCTGCTTCCTCAAAGCCATCCGTAAGCCATTCCTGCTTCACGCTGTCATGAAAGCGGTCCACACGGCGGAAAAAGCCCTGAACACGCTCGTCTGACACGCCTGCGTCGGAGAGCAGCTCCTGCAAAAGCTCCCTTGATCCGCTGTCGTTCAGGTTTGTGTACTCGATTTTTCCCAATGCCGGACGCTTATCCGGCAAATCAGTGTCCGCGCCGCAGCCCGCGAATGCGGAAGCGATAAGAATAACACATATAGCCAGCATTGTCTGCCGAAATGATTTCATAATCTGCTCCATCCTTTCCTTTGACCATCGACCATTTTGCAACGCTTATTATACCATTCAAGCATAAGGTCTATGTTAAGCAAGAGGTCTTTGGGGCGATTGGAACAGCGAAAGGCTGGCTTTCACCACGCGGCTGACAAAGCGTATTATCTCATCCTTGCTGTACTTGTCATAGCCCTCCACGACGATATGCATCATTCCATTTGACAGATGGGTATACATCATCTCAAGATCTGTTTCACTGGCATTGGGCAGTTCTTTCCGCCAGTAGGCAATACTGTCATCCTTGGCCAAGGCAATCATCCGCATAAGGACAGTTGAGTTTGTATTCTCCAAAATCAGGACTCGACACACCGCCTGATTCTGATTGACCATATCGTAGATGGCTTCGATCAGAGCCGTCACATCAAACGAATTGACATAGCGAAGGGATTTCTCAAATGTGTTGAACCGCGCCCCATTCGCTGTCTTCCCAGAAAAAGACGGCTATTCTTTTGAAGAATAGCCGTCCTGCTTTTTCGCTTGATGTGTATGCACCTGAAATCATTTCTCAAACAGATACAGGAGGTATCCGTAGCCCTCGGCCTCCATTTTTTCATAGGGGACGAAGCGCAGGGCCGCGCTGTTGATGCAGTAGCGCACGCCATTGGGGGACTCCGGATCGCCGGTGAACACATGACCAAGGTGAGAATCTCCGGCGCGGCTTCTGACCTCCGTGCGGCGCATGCCGTGGCTCAAATCCTCTTTCTCCACCACGGCAGGGCTCTCAATGGGCTTTGTAAAGGCGGGCCAGCCGCAGCCGCTCTCATACTTATCCGTGGAGGAAAAAAGCGGCTCGCCGGTCACGACATCCACATAGATGCCCTTTTCAAACTTGTCCCAGAACTCGCCCGTGAAGGCGCGCTCCGTGCCGCTCTCCTGCGTGACGCGGTACTGCTCCGCCGTCAGCTTGTCCCGGATGGACTCCGCCGCGGGCTTCTGATAGTCGCCCGGGTCGATGCGCAGCTTGGAGAACAGCTCCATCTCCGCGCGCGGAATGTGGCAGTAGCCGTTCGGGTTCTTTTCGAGGTAGTTCTGGTGGTATTCCTCGGCGGGATAGTAATTCTTGAGCGGGCCGATCTCCACGAAGAATTTCTCGCTGCGGCCGCGCTCGATCTCCGCGATGCGCTTCACCGTTTCTCTCGCGCTTTCGTTGGTGTAGTAGACGCCGGTCTGGTACTGACTGCCCCGGTCGTTGCCCTGCTGGTTTTGCACCGTGGGGTCGATGACATAGAAGTAGGCCAGCAGCAGCGCGTCGAGGCTCACCTGCCCGGGGTCGTATTCCACCCGCACGGTCTCCCGAAAGCCGGTCTCTCCCTTGCAGACGGTCTTGTAATCGGCGTCCGCCTCGCAGGTGCCGTTGGCGTAGCCGCTCTCGGCGTCGATGACGCCGGGGATGGACTGCATCAGCTGTTCCATTCCCCAGAAGCAGCCGCCCGCCAGATAGATGACATTTTCCGTGGTATCCATATAGGTGATCTCCTCGTCAGACCGGTCAAAAGCCGAGCCGTCCATGTTTGCTTCCTGTCCGCTCTTTTCCTTCGGCACAGTCTGCCGCCCGGCGGCGCAGCCGCTGAGCAGCAGCACTGCTGCGAAAAGCAGTGCCAATAAGCTTCGATACATCGCGTTTCCTCCTTTCAGTGGAATCAGGGCTCACTCCGCCCTGTCACAGTCCTGTCTCTTGCCGCGACCGGGCCGCAGGACGGGATACAGCAGCGACCCAAGGACGCAGCCGAAGCCGGTGGAGAGCCACGGGCTGGACGTAACGGCACAGGTGCCGGTGGTGCAGCCCACATAGCGGTAGTACAGCCACCCTCCGGCACATCCCACCAGGGGCAGGGCAATGGTGCACAGAATGCTCGTCAGCTTACAGTTCTTTTATTAAAAATAAAGAAAATGGGTTAAAATCTTTGTTAAGAACGGGGGTTTAATGGAAATATATCTTAAATTCGCTGAGAATAAAGCGATTGGAGCAAAAGACAGGGGTAGTAAGAAGAAAGCACCAGCGAAAAATAACCAAACCCCAAAGCCGCGCAGCCGTTTGTAAGGTTATCTGCTTTTAATGCAAGACCTGCATCTCCGGGTTCTTCTCTCCGAATTTCTCGCGCAGCGCGCTGCAGATATCCTCCCGGGACTTGCCCTGCTTCTCACCGCTTTTAATGAGCTTGTACGCCTGAAACAGCGTCGAGGGGCCGATCTCGCTGCTGAAAAAACCGATGCCCTGATTCCATGCCAGCAGCTCGAACACGTCGTCCAGCGCGGCGCTCTCCACGCCGTGGATATATGCCTTTACCAGCTCCCGCGCCGCCTGCCGCATCCGGCCTGCGCCCACTGCGTTGGTCAGGGACAGCAGCAGCCGCGTTTCGTAGGGCAGTACGCGCTTCTCGCTTTGCCATGTAGTCTCCCAGAAATCCACGGCGATCTGCCCCAGCTTTTCGTCGATCATGGGATAGTTCAAAAGAGCCAGTGGCTTGAAGGGGGCGGAGCCGTCGCCTTCCTTCTTCTCCACACGGCAGAACCAGACATGGAACTCCGCCTCACCCCGCTGCTCGGTGTAGTGCTCGTAGCCCAAGCCCTCCATGACAGCGTACAGCGGATGCGGCTCAAAGGTCTGGATGATGTGTAATCCTTCGCCCACCTCCAACGCCTCGGCTTTTTTCTTCAGCCCTTCAAAGAAGCTGCCCTGTATATGGCGCACATCCATGGTCTGAAACCCCTGCGCCTTGTCCTTCCAGTTTTCGTAGCTCATGCGGTTATTCTCCTTTCCTCACTCGATAAAACCAGACGTGATATTCACTGCCGCTCACCTTCTCCGTGTGACGCTCAAAGCCCATAAGAGCCAGCACCGGGTACAGGGGGACAGGCTCGAAGGTCTGGATGATATGCAGTCCTTCGCCGTTTTTCAGCGCGGCAGCCTTTGCCTTCAATGCGGGGAAGAAGTCCATCTTTTTGCCCCGCACGTCCATCACTTCGAATGTGCCGATTTTGTCCTTCCAGTTTTCATAACTCATCGTCTTTACTCCTTTTGCAGAAAGCTCACGCCTCCTCAAAGCTGTCCTTGCCCACGCCGCACAGGGGGCACTCAAAATCCTCCGGCACCTCGCTCCAGGGCGTACCGGGGGCGATGCCGCCCTCCGGGTATGGTTTTCTTTGTTGCATCGACTTCCGTGATCACTGCATTGACGGTCAGAAGAGTGTCATCCTTCAATGAGCCGCACCCGGACAGGGATAGCAAGAGAGTCAATAAGCACAGAGCGATTCCGATTCCTCTTACATTTCTATGCAGCAATGACGTATCCTCCTGTTTTTGCGCTGTGGGACTTATCCAATTTATGAAAAAGGCACGTCTTCCGCTCCTCGCGCCAGGCGGGACAACGCACAGACTGCGTACATATAGCCTGCAAGGATCAGCGGTGCCGGCAGCCCGTAAAGCAGCGGCGCCGGGATGATACGCCAAAACAGCTTGAGAACGCCGATCTCTGCGCCGTAGGTGAAGAAGTAGTTTGCCTCCGGGCAGACCGTGAGGCGTAACAGGAGATTGATAAGGTGCGCACCTACGGCAAGCAAACCAAAGGTCTTGAGGATCCGCGGGATATCCCTGGGGTCGGGGCGGTAAAAGCCCAGCGTCGCCAGACTCAGGCCGCAGACAACAAGGATTGCGTGGGTCACATAGTAGCCAAAGATCCGTGGCAGGAACAGCGAAAAGCCGGAGAACAGAGGCTCCGGGAAGAGCAGTGCCATCAGTGCGCCGAGGGGCGCTACAAAGAAGGAAAAGCCCATGATCGAGCGGTTCCTCTTCCACACGCCCAGCGGGATCAGAAACAGATTGATGTTGCACAGGTGCAACGGCAGCTCATTGAAAATGTTGAAGCCGTTGGGATAGTAGGCACGGACATACGCTGCGTCCATGGACAGCGAGAGCTTGTAGCCGGCAAACAGCGCGAGATTAAAAAAGCACACACCGATCAGAAACCGGGAGCGCCGTGCCTCCGGTTTTCCGCGCAGCAGCAAGAATATGAGCAGCACCGCCGCTGCCGTAAGCAAAAGCAGAAGCAAATGCAGCCCGCGAAAGGGCGTTATAGTAAATTCATTCATTTCACACGCCGGAACGTCTTTCCGGTCTTCTCCTCAAGAAATCGTTTGAATTCCTCCACCGTCCCGCCGGTAAGAGTACGCTTGTCCAGAGGCTGCGCATAGCGTTTCTTCATCAGAAGGATGGTGTATTCCTGCGACTCAGCCAGTGCGTCGATCAGCTCGTAGCGGAACGTGGAGGTGGTGACCGCCGTAACGACGGTATAGGAATCCTCGCCTAACGCGACATGATATTCCTTTGTGCCCGCCAGCGTGTTTTTGCGGGCGATCATGCCGTTGAATCGATCCTGAAACAGCAGAACGGACAGCAGCATCACCTCTACCAGCATGGAAGTCAACGTTCTGACATCAAGCACAAAAGGCTCTCCATCGAATGGGATCAGCAGCAATGCATTGAATAAAAAGACGCTCCAGCCAAAAATGGCCCAAAGGATGCTGCGTTTTCGCCGCAGCACCCTGCGCATCGCGCGGGCGGCTATGGTCATAGAGCGATTTGTGATGTCACTGTGAATTTCAAATGTCATACGTTTTCTCCGTTGTAAGTAATTCTGTATCCGCAGGGCTGGCGTTGCATTGCAGTCGCCTCCGGACAGCATAAGCTGTCGCTTGTTTATTCTACCATACCGAAAATAAGGTCCATGTTAAGTTTTCCGAATCCTCAAAGGGCGGTCTCGGATGCATCTTCGTCAAGGTGCCTGCCAGAAGGCTCTTCTGATGCACGACCTTACCATCCCAAATGCTTCCGGGTTCTGCGTGAAAATCCATTCTCGTCCGTTGGAAATGGGCTGTTGCCAGAACAGCCCATTAAAGTTCATGTATCGGCAAGCATATATTACTTGCTCTTTTCTTTGCTTTTTGGGTCCGCGAAAAGTGCATGACCAAGCACCATCCCTATCATCGAAGCAATCGTTCCGATAAAGAAAAAGCTGAGCGTTTGCAAATCGACCCGATTAAAGATCAAGCTTTCTCTCATGCCATAGCTCGCATAGACGGAAAGCATGAACATAAGGCCAAATCCAATCGGCGCCAGCCACTTGTACTTTCCCCAATAATTGTTTTTCCCGATCAAAAGAGACAGAACGATCGTGGCGGCCGGGAGCATAATCCATTGGGCTCCACCTGCCTGTGCTTCCGTAATACTTCCCGCGGAAAAACGCCATGACGCCATAATATTGAACGCCCAAATTACCAGATAGCACAAAACCACCAGCAGTTTTGATAACCTTGTCTTGCTTTTCACCGTATTTGTGCTTTCTTCGATATAATCCAGATAGTCTTTCATAGGGCCTTCTCCTTTCAAGAGATAGTCAAGGCTGACACTATACAAATCACTCATTTTAAGCACACTTACGATATCGGGGTAGGATCTCTCATTCTCCCAATTCGATATTGTCTGTCTGCTGATGCCAAGGGCTTGTGCCGCTTGTTCCTGTGTGATCTTCGCATCTGTTCTTGACTTTTTGATCTTGCCTCCAATATCCACACGCTTGCCCTCCCAACATGAACTTCATCTGGATTATGCCCTATGCGAAAAGCGCTGTCTATCAAAACGCTTTTACAAGGCTAAATTTCTCTGTCAAAATGCTTTTACATTTCTCTGTCTTACTCGAAACGCCCTGATTTATCTGCCCATCGGGAGCGTTATCTCAAACACGGCGCCGGTTTCTCCGTTATACGCGCGGATCGTCCCTCTATGCAGATGAACGATCTCCTTCGTCAGGGCAAGGCCGATGCCGGATTTTCCGCTTTTTCCCATGTAAAAGCGGTCGAAGATGTGCGGCAGGTCCGCTTCGGCAATGCCGTCCCCGTCGTCCTGTATCCGGATGGTCACGTGCCGCTTATCCGCGCGGCAGGTCAGGCGCAGCTGGCTGCGGGCATAGCGCACGCCGTTGGACAGGATATTGGTGACCGCTCTGCGCAGCCGGGTATCATCGCAGCTGACCATAACGGGCTCCTCGGGGAAATCCGGCACGATTGCGATGCCGCCGGCGGCTGCCGGCTCCACGGCGCGTATGCTGTCGTAGAGCAGCTCCCGAATATCCATCTCTGAAAAGGCAAGCATCTGCCGCCCCATATCTATTTTCGAGATGTCCAGGAGCTCTTCCACCAGCTCCGTCATGCGGTCGCTTTCCTCCAGGATCACCTCCGCAGCGCCGCCCGCGTCCATCACGCCTGCCTGTATGCCCTCGGCATAGCCCTGTATCGCCATCAGCGGCGTTTTCAGCTCGTGGGAGGCATTCTGGAAGAAGGTCTGCTGCCGCTCCGCCTCCTTTTCAATATCCCGACCGAAGCGGAAGCCCAGCAGGCACATGACGGAGGAGATCGCCAGCAGTACCGCAAAGAAGGCCCAGTTCAGCGTCACGATATAGCGGGTGATGGGCCCGATGTCTATGTACATGATATAGGCGTACGGCTTTTCCCAATCGTCCTGCTCCTCCTGCACGGACATGAAGATCAGGTGATGCCTGTCCGTTTTGAAGGTATAGCATTGGTTGAGCGATAGATCCCGCCCCGTGTAGTATTCCAGCAGTTTTTTCTCCAGACGATATGCGTCCCTGTTCCAACCGCTTGATTGATTGGCATTATCCAGCTCTAAAAATACGATGCTTGGCGTAAGGAAGTGCTCCTCCGTGTCATTCCAGCCATCATCAAAAAAGGATCCATCGTCGGTATAGGGGATGGTGCGGTTTTGGTACTGTGCCTCGCTGATGAGCGCCTTTTTTGCCTCACGCACAAAGTGTGCAGGTATAATGAGGTTCACCGCCAGCATGAACAGGGCAAATAGCAGCAGAGCCGAGCAAAGGATCAGGTACACGATCCGCAGCTTGATGTTTTTCACGTGCGCTCTGCCCCCTTCAGCTTATAGCCAAAGCCCCAGATGGTGCTTACGCTGACGGTGCTGCCCGCTTGCAGCAGCTTTTTCCGGATACGGCGCAGAGTTTCGTCGGTCACGCGGGTCTCTACCTCCGAGTCAAAGCCCCACACCGCGCTGAGCAGTTCCTCGCGGGAATAGGCCTTTTCCGGCTGCTTCATCATATAGCTGAGCAGCCGCAGCTCGGTCTGGGTCAGCGCCACGATCGTGCTTCCGCAAAAGACGGCGTTTTCCGTAGCGGAATAGCGGATATCCACGTAATGCAGCTCATCCTCCTCCGCCGCTGTTTTTCCTCGGTCCATCTCCACACGGCGCAGCAGCGCCTTCACCTTCATGAGCAGTATGGTGGGGCGAAAGGGCTTGGTGAGGTAATCGTCACTGCCCTGACTGATGCCCATGACGTAGTCCAGCTCGCTGTCCTTGGCCGTAAGCAGGATGATGGGAATATCGGAAACAGAGCGAAGCTCCCGGCACACGGCAAGTCCGTCCGTGCCGGGCATCATGATATCCAGGATCACAAGCTCCGCAGGCTCCTGACGAAACGCCTCCAGCAGCGCGTCGCCGCTTTCAAAGGAGCGCACGGTATAGCCGTCGCTTGCGAGGAAGCTATGGAGCAGCTCCCGGATGCTCTTTTCATCGTCCGCCAAATAGATGGAATGTCCCATGCGTCCTCCTTGAAAGCAGCGCCAAATGCTGCGCGTGGGCGCAGCATCGGCATGATGTTGATTTTATACTATCAGAAAACCGCCTTTCCGTCAAAGGGGGCAGATGCCGCTTTCGCAGCCGGTGTTGCCCCAGATGGAATTGTACAGCTCGCACAGCCGGCTGTCGATCTCCGTAAGACGGTTGTAGTCGGCGATCAGCGCGTCCTTTTCCGCGTCGGTCAGGAAGCTCAGGCTGCGGATGAAGGCGGCCTCATCGTAGTTGTCGAAGTCGTAGTCGTCCGGCAGATCAAAGTACGCTTCATCTACCTTGTCCCACAGGTCGGCGTGCTTTTCGCAGACGCGGTCATACTCCTGCTCCAGGGTGTCGATCTCATCCAGCACCTTGGGGTCGGCTTTTTCCAGTGCCTTCTCGTAAAGCGGCATATTGTCGCAGTCGGGCAGTTGAGCGTACAGTGCCTCCATCTGGGCGTCCAGCTCGTTCAGCTCCTTGATGTCCGCCAGAAGCGTTTCCTTCTCCGCTTCCGTCAGGGCGTTGGTGCTGCGGATAAACGCCGCTTCGTCAAAGTTTGTGAAGTCGTAGTCGTCGGGCAGGGCGTTGCAGATTTCGTCCAGCTTTTCCCACAGCGCTGCGTTTCTCTGGAAGATGGCGTCGCTCTTTTCCTCAATCGCCTCGATCTGCTCCCAGATGGCGTCCTCGTTCTCGGTGGCAATTTTAGTAACAGGCTCCATTGGTGCGGATGTGGCGGCAAAGGCGGAGGTTGCTGTGCCTATGGCGGTTACCACCAACGCAAGTGCCAATACAAGGCTCCAAATCGTTTTCTTTTTCATGGTATGTTACGCTCCTTTTTTGAAGTATTTGTGGTTGTGTATCAACCTTGTCTGTAGCATACCAGAAGCTACATTGAAATTCCCCCGCAAAAGTGCATGGAAAGTGTCACAAAAGTGCAACGAGACCAATCCGGAAAATGAACGAAAGCCCGCTCCACGCCTCAAGGGCAGAAACGGGCGGACGTTTTTATTCTGATTTCACTTCGCGCATCAAGATGGCCCTCATTCATATATTTCCCGGTCCGTTTGCAAAGGCAAGCCATTTTGCGCTGTAAAAATCAAAGTAGAAGCGCTGCCCCACCTCGTTTTCCACAAAGCGTCTTTTAATATGATACCAGCCGCGAAGCTCATCTCGCAGGGCGGCGTCCATGGAGATTGGCTCTACCCATACGCAGTCGTACCCGGTAAGCTCGTCCCTTCTCAACGGCATGGATACTGCCGCGCCGGGTGTTGCAAAGGCCGGAGGCAGAACATACACTTCGGCTGCATCTGCCAGCGACAGACGCATCCCGCTTGCAAAGAGAAGCTCTCCTTCTATCGCATTCACCATTGCCCAGCCATATCGCCTTGAGAAGACGGGTGTATCATGAAAAGCCGGCAGAACTTCCGGCGGAATCGGCTGAAGCATATCTGCCCGATGATATAAGAATCGCTGCAAGCTCATATACGGCCTATTGCGGTCTGACTGCACCTCACTTGCGGAAGTCATAAATACCGCTTGTGTCGTTCACCAAGCACGAACTATTCCTTTCGATTGGCTACAGCTTGCAGGCAGATCGACAAGAGGATTGCACAAGAAACCGCATAACTTGCAGCTGTCATTCCAACCGTTCCGAATAGGAATAACGGAACAATCGAAAGCAGTAGTGAGATGACGCTGCAAACAAACATGGCTTTTCTGAGGCTGGCAGCGTTGTCAAATTTGAACAAGGCAATTGCACCAAGCAGGATAATCAAAATTGTGAGGATTCCTGTCAACAGCGGTGTGAAATTCGCATACCCTACGGGGAGCAGACTGAAATATGAATACACTTCAATAGTTTGTGTGGTTGGACTTGTCGCGAACACCATGACAGCACCAATCGGTAGTATCTCTAAAATTAACGCTATACCCTGTAACGCAAGAGCGGACAGATGATAGGCTCTATTCGTTGCTTTCATTGAATCCCTCTTCTTTCGTGTGTAGATGTAAAGAATTGCTATTGCAACAATGATAAGACCCAGTGTCCAGATATAACTTTGACTTACCAAAAATAGCGGTGAAATTATGAAAGCGATGCCAATAATGAAAATGATTACACTTATTACACTTGCAAGCATACGCTTTGAATAATTCAGAGACTCCAAAATAATATTGTCAGCTTGTTCTTTCATATCAACCTCCTCTATCCTTTTTCCAGAGAGCAATTCAGTGATGGAAACGCCTAAAACATCTCCAAGCGGTTTTAACAATGAAGTGTCAGGAAGTCCTTTTCCTGTTTCCCATCGTGAAATTGCTTTATCTGTTACCATAAGCTTTTCGGCCAATTCTTTTTGTGTAAAACCCTTTTCCCTTTTGTTTTCTGAGTTCGGCAATAAAGCGACCTGTTATATTTTTGTCCATATTCTTGCCCCCTGTTAGCTATATTTTATCAAAAAGCACTTAGAATCGAAACCTATGAATCGTAGAGTTGGCACTTTTTCAGTTTTCAAAGGGGATATTCTTATAAACATTATACCTTAAAGAAGCAAATCTTTCTATCGCCGTCTCTTACAGCCAAATAACTGTTGCCTATCACATCGGCACATAAACAATAAGTCTTGAAAAAGATCTGCTGCTTTTTTGCGTCTATATTTGATAAAAACATCACTCCGCTGCTGAAATGCAACGAGGCACAATTCGTTCACTGTGCATGAGGTCACGCAAAAACTGAATAATGAATAAGCTGTGAGCGAAAAAGCAGGAGGGAGCTGCGTCCGCACATGCGGATGCAGTTTCCTCCTGCGCCGCAGTGCCGAAACGCTGCGTAGTCCCATTACGGAGTCCGGAGCAGCGGAGCACTTCGCAGGCTGCTCTGGACCATACTGACAACAGCTTGTGTTTGATTTGCAACGCAAATCTCGACTTTCCATCCAATAATCTGTACTCTTAAATCGTATTATCTTACCCTCACTCTTTTTTTGCCAGATAGAATATGCTATAATGCCTTTGCGACACAACTAAATATCCACCTGTTTCGCATCCTCACAGGCGGCGGCGTTGTGCGCCTTTCGGCGTGCTTCTTCGCTCGCATACGATTTTATTGAAGGGAGAAGGATTACCGTGCATGATTTTATCGGAACCATTTTTTATTTTTTTCGAAATGCAATTCCCCTCGCTTTGATCGGCTTGGCGGCAGGTGCAGTAATTCTTGTTATGCTGAATCTGAAGTGCCGTCGAGAAGGAAAATGTTTTCCGAAAGGGCAAGCTGTCGCCTTTCTCCTTCTGTTGTGCTACTTGGGTGGGCTTGCTGCCATCACTTTAATGAACCGTATGGATGGTATGCGAACGGGCGTCCAGCTCCTTCCCTTTTTGGCGTTTTGGGAGGCGTGGAATAACTTTACCCTGCAAATTTGGCTAAACCCTTTGCTGAACATCGCCATGTTCCTTCCACTGGGCGTACTGCTTCCTCTTGCGGTAAAGCGTTTCCGACGGTGGTTTTGGATGCTGACCGCCGGGGTCGGCACATCTCTTGTGATCGAGCTGCTTCAGTATGTCCTTGGTCGTGGACAGGCCGATGTGGACGATCTGATATGCAATGTTTTGGGGGCCATGCTGGGGTACTGCTTTTGTATGCTGTTCGTCAGCTTGGTGAGGAAACAATGGAAAACCGCCGGAGTCTATGTTATTTTTCCCGTTCTGTCCATCGCTGCTCTGGCCGGTGTGTTCCTCACCTATCATTTCCGGCCCTATGGCAACCTTGCGGACGGTCCGATCTACAACGCGAAGACCAAGGAAATCGAATGGGTGCAGGAATGTTCTTTGTCCAATGCGCCCGGACCGTCCGGAGTGTACCGGACGGAGCCGTTCACAAGGAAGGACTGCGATGCCTTTGCGTCAGAATTTGTTGGGCGACAGGGAGCGGAAATTCGATTCGGTACTCCCGATGTAGATTACTATGACAGCAGAGCTTTCTACTCTGACCACCGCACCTATGCCTTGTGGGTGTGTTACAATGATCACTCCTACGAGTACACGGATTATCGCGTGGACAGTAAACAACGATACAGCGAAAAGGGCGGAGCGATCACAGAGGACGATCTTCGTGCCGCTCTGGACAAGCTGGGCGTCGAGATCCCCGATGCGGCCAGTTTTGTCACCGCGGACGAGAGCGCGGGAAGGTACGCTTTTCGGGCAGAATGTGTAGTAGAGGACGATGTGCTTACCAATGGCGAATTGGTCTGCTGGGTGGCAGAGGGCGGTATCCTCTACAAGGTAGACAACCATCTTTCTGTCAGCACCCTTCATGGAAATGCTGCAGTTATCTCTTCCCAAGAGGCGTATGAGCGTCTTTGTGCTGGGCAGTTCTCTTGGCGTGATGTGCCCATGTTCAACTATTTGTCCCCACGGCAAGTGCGAGTCACTGACTGTAAGCTCGAATATATGACCGACAGCAAGGGATTCCACCAGCCCGTTTACTTGTTCACCCTCTCAGATGAAAATGATGCCGCACTGCGGGGCGGTACCGGTTGGACCACTTTCGTTCCAGCTTTAGCCGGATAGCAGATTCGGCGAAAGTCGTGGATCATCAAAGTCTGCATACCGCCGCGCTTTGGACAAGCTACGCCTGAAGCTCATGGAGAGCGGCATGGTGCATACCGTGACCTTGAAACAGGTGAAAAGCACGAAAAAGAACAAAAAAATAGCCGCCGCTGCCTACCTGTATCAGGCAGACAACGACGGCGGATGGGGTGAGCTGCGGTTTGATTTTGAGAATGGCACAACGGAGATCGCAAAACTTGCAGATTGGGATACGACAAAGTCCAACATCTTTGCAAAGACGGCGATTCGGCACATACAGAGCTTACCGGAGGCAAAGCCGCCAAATGAGGTTGTGGTGATGTTTGATCAAGCAATGTGATCCTAAAAATTTATAATTATTATTCAAGCAATCGCTTGATTTGTTTTGCGAAGTCTGATATCTTATTATAAGAAACACTGGATAATGCACAGAAATGGGGGGATTGTGTTTTGCGGGAAGAAAAGAAAGCCGAAAAGAGACAGGAGCTTGTAGGCGTCTGCCTTGACTGCTTTGTCGAAAAGGGGCTGACCGTTGCCACGACAAAGGACCTCTGTAAGGCGGCAAAGCTGCAAAACGGCGGCATCTACTATTACTTCTCCACCAAAGAGGAAATCGTTCTTGCCTGCGCCGAAGAAGCGATCAGTCGAATTGAAAAAGCCGCGTTTGCCATCGTGCTTGAAGATATTCGTGACATCAAAAGCATGATGGATCATCTCGGTGAGCTGGCGGATAAAATGTCGCCTACCATGCGCTTTCTGGTCAGCGTATGTGTGTCGCGCGAATACGGAGAAAAGGTAAAGCCTTCCCTTGTGCGGCTTGCGGCAAGATACCCTTATTACACGGGCAGGATTGCGGAGATCCTCGGCTGCACCGACGAAGAGGTTGCGCCGTTCGTTCATCTGTCGATCCTCGCCATCAACAATTATATGATCTTTGCCGAGCGAGCGCTGTTTGACCCACAAATCGAAGCGGTCAAAAAAGAGCTTTCAAGGCTTGCGGAAAGAAAGGGGCAGAATAATCGATAGTTTACCATAAAGAGAAAATCACAAACGACTTCATAGTCAATCCATACGCACAAACCCTTCCGAGGAGATGACCAAAAACAGAAGAGAATCATAGGAGGACAACATGAAAAAGATATTTGCAATTCTACTATCGCTGCTTACGCTGCTTTCCTGCGGGCTTCTTTCCGCCTGCTCTGCCAAAAAAACGCAGCCGGATACACCGGATACTGAAACCGTGTGGGAAACGGTCAGCGAGGCATACATCTATGCGTTCCCGCTGGTGCTGACCGACGCAACCAAAACATTATCGACCAATACGGACGGGACCATGACTGGCCGTGCGCCCATCAATCAGTTCAACCATGCAAAAAAGCTGGCGGACGCCTCTTTCCGCACCGTCGTGACGCCGAACGTCGATACCGTCTATTCGCAGGCATGGCTTGACATCAGCACAGAGCCTATGGTCTACGTCCTGCCGGAAACGGATCGCTTCTGCAATGTGCAGCTTTTGGATGCGTGGACGAACACCGCCGCCGTGCTGGACAAGGCGGGTGCTTATGCCATCGCGCTTCCCGGCTGGGAGGGCGAGCTGCCCGACGGTGTGACGCGCGTGGACGTGCCCACCGCAACGATGTGGTCGATCACCCGCACGGTGCTGTCCGGGAACGAGGATCTGCCCAATGTCTATGCCATTCAGGAGCAGATGCAGCTCCTGCCTCTTTCGGCTTATGTACAGGGAGGCGAGTATACCGCACCGCAGGGAACTTATAAAGAGGAAAATGACTTTGTTCCCGTGAACAAGGTGCTTTCCATGACGCCAGCAGAGTTTTTCAATACGGCGAACGCTCTGATGCAGGTCAACCCGCCCGCCGATGCGGATGAGGAACTGCTGAAGAAACTCTCCGCCATCAACGTGGGCGCGGGTAAGACCTTCGACGCCGCCCTCCTGGGCGAAGGAGCTGCCGAGCGCTGGACGCAGATGCTTCAGGGGCTTCGCGCCACGCTTGCCGCCGACGGCGCGAAGTATGCGCAAAAACTCGGTCAGTGGATCTATTACGGCAAGCCCATCGGCGACTTCGGCACGGAGTATACCTACCGCGCGATGGTAGCGCTGGTGGGGCTTGGCGCCAACACCGTGGACGTGGCAATCTATCCCAAGACAGCGGTGGATGAGACCGGCGCAGCGCTGACCGGAGAAAAGAAGTATACGCTCCACTTTGAGACCCTTCCTCCCACGCTGGAGGGCGGCTTCTGGTCCGTGACCGCCTACGGAGAGGATGATTTCCTCATTGACAATTCCATCGACCGCTACTGCATCAACGACCGCTCCGACTTCAAGCTGAATGCGGACGGCACATTGGATATTATCCTGTCCAAGGATGCACCGGAAGACACCTCTAACTGGCTGCCTGTTTCCGACGGGGAATTTCATCTGTTCATGCGGATCTATGTACCGGATATGACAGCACTGGATAGCTGGCAGCCACCTGTTATCCGCGAACAATAAGGAGATGGAAAAAGAATGGCTATGAAACGTATTGTAGCAATGCTTCTTACATCGGTACTATATCTGCGATGCTGGAGGCCACCAAGGTCAGCTCTACTGGACATCTGTATTTTATCCCGCGTCAGCACATGGACAAAGTGGATACGTTTGAGACGTTCATTGAGCAGCTCAGCGCGATAAACCAGAATGACAACGCTTTGAGCGTCAACAACTTTTACATCATTGACGATGCCAAGCAGCGCGACAAAATGACGGAGGAATTCTATTCTGCCGTCAAGAAAGAGATCGCGCTGTATCAGGAAAAGGCCGACTATCTCATCCAGAGCGGCAGCCGCAGCCCCAGCGTCATGGAGCGGTGGGTGGGCAAAATTGCCACGCTGGAGCAGAAGAAACAGCATTATGAAGAAATTCTTCGCCGGGAGCTCGACGGCCTCGACGATGAATTTGAAACGCTGCGCCTTTTGTCGCAGGAGCTGTCCGTAAGGGCAAACGGTCTGCGATTTCGAAAAGTAGCCTGACATGAATTTTTGATGGACATACGGCAGCCCCGACTCGGAATACCGAGCCGGGGCTTTTTAATTGACTACACGATACCGGCTACGTCGCTGTTGCCGTGTTGTAAAAAGCGCAAGACGCTGGCAATATACAACTCGATCCCGATCGGAATACATCGCTCATCGATGTCAAAGAAACAGCTGTGTCCGATGCGTCGCTTTTCTTCTGGATGCGCACAACCCAGATGGAAGAAGCAACTTGGACGTTCTGCGGCAAAATACGCAAAATCCTCCACCCCCAACGATGGCACGTCCCGCAGGATCACCTTGTCTGAGCCAAACTGTGCGCACGCTACATTACGAACCAAATCAACCATACGGTCATTGTTGATCAGCGGAGAGTAGCTCGGCTCGACAATCAGCTCTGCTCGTCCACCCATCATGCTTGCAGTCTGCTCACAAATATCGCGGACGCGTTTTCTGGCAAACAGACGTGTTTCCGGCGTAAGTGTTCGAATAATGCCGGATAATTCAACGTAATCAGCAATTTGATTTCGCACAGTTCCGCCGTGAATGGACCCGAAAGAACATACAGCGGAATCGGTGGGACTGATGTTTCGGCTAATCAGCGACTGTACTGCCGTCAGAATCTGTGCCGCGATCAGGATTGCGTCCACGCCCTCGTTCGGATGTGCACCGTGACAGGACGTCCCATAGACCTTAAGCGTCAGCATATCAGAAGCTGCATACATTTTTCCGTATTTCAGCCCGATCTGTCCGGCAGGCAGATCGCCCGCAACGTGCAGTCCAAGCACGGAATCTACATGTGGGCTTTCAAGGCAGCCCTGCGCGATCATGCGCGCTGCGCCGCCAATGGTCTCCTCTGCCGGCTGGAATAAAAGCTTGACGGAGCCATGCAGGGATTCGCGCATGGACTGGAGCAGCTTTGCCGTTCCCAAAAGGATCGCCGTATGCGCGTCGTGACCGCAGGCATGCATCACACCCGCTGTCTTCGAGCAATATGGCGCGTCCGGATGATCTTCCTGTATCGGAAGCGCATCCATGTCCGCCCGCAGCGCAATTACCGGACCGGGGAAAGCTCCTTTAATCAGCCCTACGACGCCACTTTCTGCCACATTCCTCTCGTATGGAATGCCCGCCGCAGCTAAATGCTCACATACCAATTCCATCGTCGGAAACTCCTGCTCGGATAGATCCGGATGGGCGTGCAGGTGTCGCCGCAACGCAATGGCCTCTTCCCCGATGTGTTGCTGTGTAATGGCTTCTCGAATATAATTCATAGTTTTCTCCCGTTAAAAACCTGTCAGCACGGCGATTTCGACCAACACCATCTGTACGGCAAACAGGATCAGGAAAAGCTTTCCGAACCATTTCAGCCAGCGGTCATAGCGTACATCACCCAGCCCGCAAATGATCACAATACCGCAGGTTGGCCATAACAGGTTGCTCAAACCATCGCCGAATTGGAACGTCAGGCAGGCCACCTGACGACTGACGCCCAGCACGTCGGCCAATGGCGCCATGATAGGCATAGTAGCGGCGGCCTGACCGGATCCAGACGGGATCAGGAAGTTGATCAACGTGTGCGCCAACAGCATGAGCTGTGCTGAAATTGCAGAGGGCGCTTTTTCCAGAAGATTTCCAAGCACATAGATGATGGTGTCCATGATCTGCGCGTGATTCATAATGACAATGATGCCCTTGGCAAGACCGGTCAGAATGCATCCCCACACAACGCTCCTGATCCCGGCAAGCATCTCCTGACAATAGTCGTTTGGCGACCACTTATCGATCAGCGCGGCCACGGCAGACATGATAATGAACAATCCGCAGAGTTCTTTATAGCCCCACTTCCAGCGGATCATTCCCAGCATCAGGATGACCAATGTGGCAAGCACATCCAGAAGAATCAGCGTATGTCGCCATGTAAATGTGTACGAGTCTAATTGACTGCGTTCAAACGAGTGCGTACACGAATCTCCATAAACCACCGAAAGCTCCGGCTTCCGGCGCACCTTGCGTGCATACAGCATCAGATATGCCACTGCTGCTCCCATCAGCACGACAAAGCAGACTGCGCGGTAACCGATGCCAGAATATAGCTGCACACCGGCAATGGACTGCGCAACGGCTACGGTATACGGGTTCAGCGTCGCGGCCATAAACCCGATATATTCTCCGAGCGCGATCGTGGCAAATCCCGTCATCGCGTCATATCCAAGAGCCATCATCAGTCCGACGATCAACGGGTAGAACCCGTAAAACTCGCTGAGCATTCCAAAAAGAGAGCCTCCCAGGCCAAAGACGAGCATCAGAACAGGGATCAGGATCAGCGAGCGGCTACCGTTTTTTTGCACCACGCGACCGATAAATGCGTGGAAAGCGCCGGTTTTGACAATGACACCGAATGTCGCGGCGCAGGTCATGATCACAAAAATAATGTCCGCCGCGCTGACGCAGCCCTCATACAAAGAAGCAAACAGTCCGAGAAGTCCGGTGGCGGATACTTCAGCTTTGCTGATCTCCTGGTAACTTCCCGCAATTGCGACCTTTCTTGCAGCGCCGTCTATATCTATTGTTTCATAGTCAAACGAACCGGAGGGAACGATCCACGTCAGAATCGCGATCACGACCAATATGAAAAAAACGACCAGCCATGTATCCGGCAGTTTTCGCTTGCTCGTTGTGCTTTTGTGCATGAAGGATCTCCTTTCTTTCTGTTGCCGTGCGGCAAATGTCTGGCTTACATGTTCTCAATTATATGACATGGAGTGCACGCCAGCAATGCAATATCCTGCCTAAAATATTGCAAATCATGCTCAATGCGCGCACAATTGCTTCTTTTTGGGAACAGGAAATCGTGAGAAAGGCGTTTCGTATGTCCAATTTCCCAATCAGGCAAGGAGCATACTGAAAAAGAAGGCGCATCCGGTCGAACCGGATGCGCCAAAGCAGGGGGAAGCTTGCGTTTTTACGGAAGTGAGACAGTTTTGCGGGCTGTTTTGTCATACATGCGGCTGAGGATCGCCGCGACCTCGTTCCGCTTGATGTCGTTCGTCGGATAGAAGGTGCCGTTTTTGTCAGAACCGGTCAGAATGCCCGCGCGATAGAACGTATAGATCTCCAATGCGTAAGTATCCGTTGTTATGACGTCCGGGATCTTGTTGTCCGCGACGGTATTGATCTGCCGGTAGTCGCTCATCGCGCCATAGAAAATGTGGACAAATTCATTGCGCTTGACGGGGGTATTCATCTGCGCAGGCGTATAATCCAGATACATCTTTTCAATGATCCCGTTATCTACCGCGTAGCTGACATAGCTGCTGTACCAGTACGGAGAGCCATTGCGCAGTGTGACCTTTCCGTTGTTGTTCAGCATCTGGTGCAGTGCGGCGGACAGCTTGATAGCCTGTGCAACGGTGAGCGTGTCATCCGGCTTATAGAGCGTTCTCGTTACACCGTCGATCAGATCCTTTTCCCATGCAGTGCGGACACTGTCATAATACCAGCTGCTTCTGGAGACATCGGTGAACGGGAAAGGATCTCTTTCCGGAACGCCGGGTTTGGTCGGCACAGACGGCGTGACAGGACCGACTGGCGGCGTATAGTGGCCGGAAACACGGACGGTTTTGCCGCCAAACCAGTCCGTTCCGTTCAGACTGTACTGCACCGTATAGCTGACGGAGCTGCTGCTGTAATTAGCAGGCAGAGTCAGGGTTGCCGTTTGCTCCGCTGCATCGCCACTCGTCTGCGCAGTGATCGTGCCAACCTTGATCTGAATGCCATTTTGCAGATTCGTGCCGGCGAGCGTGACCGTGATCATGCCGCCGTTGGAGGGAAGCTCCGTGGGCGCTACGCTATAGTCCGTCACCGACGGCTCAGTGGGCTGTGTGCCGCCGCCCGTGCCGGGAACTGTTGCGGTCAGCTCTCCCGCGAGCGTCGTTCCGTCCAGACTGTAACGGAAGTAGTAGGTCACAGCGTCCGTTCCGGTATTTTCCGAGAGCTTGACTTCCGCACTGCGGGAGGCATCCGAGCCTTTCGCATCAACGGGAGTCAGCATAGCCTGGTCTGTGCCCCAATAGAACTTCGTGCCATCCGGCAGGTTCGTTCCGGTAAGGGTCAGCATTGCCTTGCCGCCCGCAGAGGTCAGCGGCGAGGAATCTGTCGTGAGCCGGAAGTCGGTCACTGTTGGGGTTGGCTCCGCGCCGCCCTTCCGGATCGTCACATTGACCTGCCCGTTGTGCGTGATGGTCAGTGTGTAGACGCCGTTTTCATACGCTTCCGTGCAGAAGTTGTCATCGGCGAGTTTTGTACTGCCGCCATTTCTGGTGACAACTGCGGTCGGCCGGTCTCCGGTGTGCAGCGTGATCACCGTGCTTCGGAGATCGCGGTCCTTATCAAGCTTGGGATTGGAAATATGGTATTTCATATAGTCCTGTACATAGTCCTTATGATCGCCGTTCCAGTCGTTCCCGAAGCTTGTCCAGTCCGGATTCTCGCTTTCGCCGGGAACCCAAAGCTCGTCCTTGTCCGTGCGGAAGTTGTTGAGATCGATCTTAATGCTGTCAGCCGTCTCATGCGCAATCAAATAAGTATGTGGCGTCAGAGTAAAGCCCATACTAGTTGCGAATGTCGCGTCTGTGGGAGTGAGCGTAGCAGACTGATTCTTGTTTTCATTAAAGAGACTATTCATAATGAGAAGCCGTCTGCCGGTCTGTCCTGCTCCGCCGCCCAGGAGTGTCTCCACAAAGGCGTCGCCTGTGGAAAGCTCCGGATACTGCGCATTCAGAATATTTATCTTATCTGCCAGATCTGCGCTTTTCAGCACCCTGCCGAACGCGGAAGCCTCTGCATCAGACAGTTTACTGGACAGAACGGGCAGTGTGCGGTACCGGCCGCTCGTTTGCAGGAGGTTGTTGTCCTGCGCTGTACCGTACAATCCTTCAGCAAAGTTCGTCGGGAGATAGCTGTCCGTATGATAGACGGCTTTGATTTCATCCTTAACCTGCTCGCGCGTTGCCGCGGGATTTGCGATCATATAGCGCATTGTTGGGATGATCGACTCCTTGAGAACCCAGGATGCCTCATCATAGACACCGGTGCAGTAGAAGGGATGCTCGGCGTTGAATACCGTGCCGCCATTGACGTAGGATTGGAGCATATTCATGGCAAACAGCGTTTCAGGGAAGGTATAAACGCGGCGCACGTCTTCGTAGGTGGTATTCATGACCGGCTCGAAGAGCTTGTGGTAGCGGATTTCGTACCACGCCCACGCATCGGTCAGCGCGCCCCAGTTGTCTGCAAGGCCACTCAGCCATGTGCCAAGCGCGAAGCTGCGCACCGTATTGTAGCCGCTACTGGAGGTACTCTTAGAGTTGATGACAAGATACTTATGATGCTTCTGCGCAGTCTTAAACAGCGTATCATTCTCAAACCATTTTTCCATCCGGTGGTTTGCATCGTCAATGTCGGACAGAACCAGATAGATGCCCTTGGAGGAGAAGAGTTCAAGGTATTCTGCTGTCAGCTGTGCGACGGCACCCGTATCTCCATTATGATGGTTTTCGGCAAAGACAACGCCCTTGATGCAGGAATTGTTATCGATCAAATCGTTCAGCCAGTCCATATCGATCAGATTGCGGAACGTGTTGATCGGAACACCGCCGGTCATCAGCGTCAGGTAAAGGTTGATCCCCTTTTCCTGTGCGATTGCAACATGGTATTCATAGAACTTCTGGAGATTCTCCTTATTGCCAGTGCCTCCCCATGCGTGGCCGAGATAGTCGTCGGCATGAAGCTGGATTGCCGTGTAAGGCTTGAGATCCTCTGGGATCAAGCTCCATACGCCTTCCATTGTGTTGTGGCCCTGCATCGGAACGCCGGGAATTCCGGAATTATCCCACCATGCCGGATGCTTTGTATTTGCATACAGCGACACAAGCAGCAGCGGATGCTCCGCATCGACCAGCATACGCGGCGTGGTTGCCGGCTCTGTGGAAGTAACGACAATTTCTGCCGTAGCAGACTTGTCGTTCAGCTCAGGAAGCGTAACGTGCAGTCTGGTGCGTCCCGCCATTTTACCGGTGACAGTTTTCTGCGTCTTGCCGTCGCCGGAAAGACCGGCAATTGTGTCGTTTTCCAGTGTAAATCTAAAATCATCGCGGAAAACTACAACACGTTCAGCGTTCATTGCCATTGCAAGAACAGGCTTCGATTCCCCGTCTCCAAGGCGAATGAGACCGCTGGGCTCCAGCGCGACAGAGGAGACGGTTTCATCCAGATCCGTACCGGTGTAATACGCAAAGGCATCGACCTGGACCGGGGCATTGCTCTCCGCCTCCAGGCGAACCGTATGCTGTTTGTTTTCCAGTCCGTGCAGCTCCAGAATCGTGAACTGATACGGATTTGTGCTGCTGTTTGCATTCCCGATCGCGACCAACACGTCGTCAACATAGATCCATGCGCGACCATAATTGCTGTCCATCTGACCAATCCAACGGAAGCCGGTACCGGTAAAGGTCAGACTTGCAGTAGCGCCGGGAGCGTCATTGGCCTCCTTCGCGCTGCCCTCGTAATGATTTGTGCTGGTTTCATCGACCCAGTTTCCGGTGTACTGGACCTGGCCGCTGTGGCTGTCCACATATACCCAGTTTCCAGCCGTACCGCCAGTTACGGTAAGCGTTGTCGTTTTGGAGCTGCCCGCAGCGGTGGCCGTAATGGTGACGGTTCCTCTGGCTACGCCAGTCACGGTGTCGCCGGCAATGGTGACTTTTCCGTCCGGAGAGGGCGCATAGCTGACAGCCGTGACTGCGGCGTTGAAGTTCAGCCGTGTCTTTAGCGTCGAAGTTCCACCCACCGTAATGCTTGCCGGATTGGCTTCAACAGACCAGACCCGTGTAGGCACGGTTTCAATCGCCGTTTGATTGACCTCGAATTTCTGAAGATCAATGACATTTTTATCGGCGTTATTCCAGCCTTCCTTCGGCTCAACGCTGATCAGATAGACATCAGGCGTCAAGCCTGTCTTTTCATAGACCTTTGCAGCCGGAGCCGCTGCACCATTCAGATCCACCTCACTCGTCTCGACCAAAATGGGCTCGCCGCTCGGATTATGCCGGTAGAGTCTGACAATCGCAGTGCCAAAGTTAGTATCCTTCTGGGCGAAATAGCGGACACCCGTTCCATAGAACACCAGAGATGCCTGTGCGCCCTTGGTATAGGAAGACGGATCCTCCTGATCGAGCTTGTCGACGACCCAGCCTTCCTCAAACTGGATATGCGGAGAAAGCTGGTTGCCATTGACGCGCGAAGGAACGGAGACCCAGTTCTCGGCAGGAGCCTGCGCCGGTACAAGATTCGTCAGCGAGAACTCCTGATAGCCGTTGCCGTCAAGTGTAATGGTGTATGTACCGGCAGCAGCGTCGAACGCCGTCTGAATCTGTTTGGACTGTCCTGCAAGGCTGCTTGTCAGCGCCAGCGTTGGTTCCGCGCCAAGACCGGAGATTGTAATCGTGGCTTTGCGCCACGTGTTTTCGCCGTGCGCGGTGTTCTGGGCGTAGCTGTCCTTGAGGTAGTTATACATCAGGCGGTTGTTGTCGGAATCCCATGTGGGAGTCGTTCCTTTCACATAGCCTTCCCAGATCGGGTTTTTGTCGACCCAGTAGTTATTGAAGCGGAACTGGAGTGTGCCCGCCTGCGCCTCGTCCACAAGAAGCATGGAGTAGGGCTCAAATTCGATATTCGCGCCGAAGCTATTCTGCGTAAACTGGAACGATACATTCTGCTTGCTGTGCAGCGCACTGTTTTCACGGGTATCGAAGAACCAGTTGCTGTTATAGGTCAGCCAGCTCTTTGTCAGCTCGTCATAGTGCGCATAGCCAATGCCGTTATAGCGCTGCGGATAGCGGGCGTTGAAATAGTTCTGAATGCCAGCCGCCCCACCGAGTGCCTGAACATCTGCCATGCGCAGAATATCCTTGCCGGTCGGATCCTGCGCCATCTTGGGCAGAGACGGGATCGTACCGTAGCGGCCGGTCGAGTAGGTCATCATGGTCGTTCCGTTGTTTTTGCCCTTGTTGGGGCCGGACGAACCGCTGTCGCCGTAAAGCGGGTCAAGCAGGCGGTTGGCGGCATTTGAGCCAAGCTTATTGAGCGTGCCGCCGCTCGATGCGTAGAACACCTTCGTATTCTGCATCACCTGTTCACGGGTCGGGATGGCATAGTCGCGCATGTACTCCATGGCCTTGGCGATGCTGTACTTGTAGTTCGGCGTAAAGTAAGTCTTTGCGCCCTCATTATCGCCGACGGCTTCGGCGTGATCGGGATGCTCAAAGGTAAATACTGTTGCGCCTGTGCGCGCCTGCTGCACCATACGCATGGCAAACAGCAATTCCGGCATACTGACCGGGCCGCGGCATTCCTCCGGACCGCCCTGAACGCTGAAGGTATTCGCGCCCCACTGCGGGCCGTATCCCTCAATGAACCACATCCAGGAGTCGATCAGGCTGCCCCAGTTGCCGCACAGGCCGTCCAGCCACGCGCCGAGGGCAACGCTTTCATGCGAGTTGTAGGAAACGTTGCTCCAAGCACTGGTCGTTTTGGCAAGCAGGATGTAGTTTTGGGAATACTTTTTCAGCGTCTGATAAAGCGTTTCGTTGTTCAGGAAGTATTCCAGTGTGCCGCCATGGTCGCTGCCGCCGGAGTCCTTCGGGGCGTCGTTCATGTCGCAGTTGATGACATAGCCGCCCCATTTCGTGGCCTGCTTGACAAGCGCATCCATATAGGTGATGCGGCGGTCTCTCTCGCTGATACCGGCATTGTGGTTTTCCGAGAAGACAACACCCATCATATTCTCATTCTGCTCATAGATGCCGTCCAGCCAGTCCAGATCCAGGAACGTCCCTGTGTGGGAGTTGGAGACCATCAGGAAGAACGGAATGTTGTCATTCTTCGTCTCGGCAATGCGGTCAAGATACCACTGCTTGTTCGCCGCACTGCCCTCAACCGTTCCGCTGGCATGGATCAGGATCGCATGATGGATGGTCTTATTGCCTGCTTGGACGGTCGGGCCCTGCCAGCCTGTTTCGTCCGTTCCGGTCAGTGCGGTCCAGAAACCCTGAATGCTCTTGCCTCCCTGCAGAGGACCTGCAAGACCATTCGCAGGATAGCCTGTCCCATCATATTTGTAAAGACCGTGCAGGAACAGAGGATTATCCTTATCGACCGTCATACGCAGCGCACCCGCCTCCAGCGAACGGATCGTAAGCGCAACAGTCTTCTCTGACTGACCGGCTTTTACCGTGATCGCGACATCACCGGCAGTCAGTGCAGTCACAAGGCCGGTGGCGGTCACAGTTGCCTTACCTGTGTCGCTGCTGGTGTAGGTAACGGTCTTGTCTGTCGCGTTGAAGGGCACAAGCGCCGAGATTTGCAGGGTATCGTCTACCCAGAGCGTTTTCTCAGTGGGAGAAACACCGTAGAGATGGTTACTGATGGTTGCAGACGTGTCATAACGAACCTCGAATCTGTTCAGGTCGATGACGCCGCTGTCAAGACCACCGCCGTGCTTGCGCTTAATGGTGATTCTGTGATAGCCTTCCTCAAGCTCTCTCTCGAGAATTTTGTTGTCCATCGCGCCCGGCGCATTGCGATGCAGATCATATGTTTCAGGCGTGCCATCGTCGATCTGAACCTCTACCTCACCGAAGTTCGTTTCATACTGCGCATAGTAGCGGATGCCAGAGCCATAGAAGTACAGCGTCGCGGTTGATCCCTCTGCACCGGCAAAGCGGTTGGGTGCCTCATAGGTCCATGCGCCGTCAAAGTGAATGTTTGTATCGTCAGATGCCGGAACCGAAACCCATCCGTCTTCGCCGGCGGGAGGCGGCGTGGGTGTACCCGGCGTATACGGCGCGCCCAAGGTCGGGAGCGTATCCGTCAGGAAGTTCTCAAACTCCGTATAGGCAATGCGCCAGTGATTTCCGGGCTGTTCCTTGCCGCCGGAGTACCAGACGCTCAGCTTACCGTCAGCATCATAGGTAAAGCTGGAGCGATAAATGAAGTTCTGATCCCATTGCCCGCTGCGCGGCGAAAGAATGGGGTTGGGATAGGTCGTCCATAGTTCGCCGTCCACCGATTTGGCAAAGAACAGCTCTGTATAGTTGGAGCCGCCGCCTTTCGGATACGCGCAAATCAACGCCCAGTATGCTCCGCTTTCATCTGCGCCGACGTTCGGGATCCACTGAACGTCCAGATGCCACGGGATGTAGTCCTTTGTCTCACCCTTCAGCACGAACGTCGTTTGCAGCGATTGCGGGGCGTCCCAGTCTTTACCGTTATTGGAGCGGCGAAGCTCAACGAAGCCGTTCTGATTGTTCCATCCGGTCGGTGCAACACCCTGATCGGAGTTGTTCGACCACATCAGCCATGTATTCGCATCACGCCGGACAACGGCAGGCGACTGCATATCGTAGTGATAGGTTGATGTCACCAGATCGGTGTAGGGATTTTCCTCTCCCGCGTCCTTTTGTACAGCATAGGTAAAACCATTGCCGCCCTGCGTCGCCGCAACGCGGATGCGGCGCAGAATAGAGGGCCTGAAATTGCTCGTTCCGATTTGACCATAATTCTGCGCATCCTGCTCCCAGACGTAATAGACCCAGAGCTCGTTGCTGACAGGATCGTAGATCACGTCGTTGTCGCAGTTGTGCGTGCCGTCTGGCTCTCTCTCAACTACGCTCAACGGGTTGGGAATTCCCTCCGCCGACCAGATTTTTCCGTCATCTGACCATGCAAGGCACGGATTCTCAAACTGCGAATTGCCCTCCTGATTTGGCGTGACTGCCATCCAGAAGCGATGCCCACCCCATGTGCCAAGCGGCGTGCCACCCGCACCGTTCACCAGCGTGAAGTCCAGCACGTCCGGGTGCGTGACGTTATTGGGTGTCTTGCCCTGATATTCATAGGTCGGGATGGTCAGCACATCGCGGAACTGATAAGGTACGGGAAGCGGATCCTTCTTTTCCTCAGTGGACCAGACCTCGACCTCGATATAGTGACCGCCCATTTTCGCGCCCTTGTCGTGGCCGTCATTCCAGATACGGACATAACGCGCATTGTAGGGATCATCCGTCACCGACACATCCAATCCAGCCTCTGTGGCTTGCCAGTTTCCGTTATAGATCTCTTTTGTAGTTCCAGTCTGGAAGTCCTCGGTCGTGCTGAGGATGATGTGCAGATCCCTGAGTGTTCTGCCGTCACTCCGGTAATTCCAGAAATTGACTTTGCTGACGGAGTATTCGTTGCCAAGGTCGATCTGTGCATAGGACGGGTCGCTCGTGTTCTGTGCCTTGTCCTTGCAGACCTCGATATATTTTGCGTTATCTTTAATGCCATCTGTCAGCCAGCTGTTTGGACGGTCACTTCCACCGCCCCATTTATTTACAATTACATTACAGCCCGCCGCGACATTATATAGCGTAGTCTCGGGCGCGCCGCCGGTGTGCTCCGTGCCGTAGACCTTGATCTCCGTATAATGTCCACCTTGCTTTTTCTGCCCCGGCGTGCCGCCGTCATGTCCGTTGTTCATCACGCGAACATAGCGACCCCTTGCTGCTTTCTCTACACTCAAGCCTGCAGAGACAGATTTATAGGAAGCATCTGTCCCAACACCGAATCCAAAGAAGTTCTCCATGTCGGAGTTGAAAATGACTGTGCAATCATCTTCAGCAAACGTACCTTTTTCAGAAGCAAGAATTACAAGTCCGATGAGCGTGCGTCCATCATCCCAGTAGTTCCAAAACTCCACCTTTGCAATATCATAAGACGCGCCGAGATCGATCTGTGCGTAGCTTGGATCTGTGCTGTTCTGCTCCGTATCCTTGCTGATCTCGACATATTTTCCACTATCGGTTATACCGTCCGTCAACCAACTGGCTGGACGGTCCGCGCCACTGGTCGGGCCGTGAATGGATACGTTTTTTCCCTGTGCAACATTTGTCAATGCAGGCGGGTCTTCCGCCAGCACCGGCAGCGTCAGCGCCGGCAGCATTCCAAGCAGCATGACAGCCGCCAAAAGAAGCGGAAGCAGGCGCCTGCTGAAAAAGCGGGTTCCTTTTATCATTTCATATCCTCCTTACTTATCTGTTTTTTCAAAATGGCTGGCATCCTGTTTCCCATACTAAATGAAATAAAGTCCTAATAACATGGGATTTTTTCACGTCCACTTGTGATTTTTTAACCACTTTTGTTCTATTTGCATAAACTGCATAAAAACTGCGGGGCGGATTTGGCAAAATAGCGAAAAAGCGGGGAGCCGGTCGGCTCCCCGCTGGTGTATGTCAGGTCGTTTTTTCCGCCGCCGCGCGCTTGCGGCGCTGTGCCTGCGTCAGATATTCCTTGGCGGACATCCCTGTGTATTTTTTGAAAACATGGCTGAAATAGGTGGTGTCCTCGAAGCCGACGCGCTGCGCGACCTCGAATACCTTCAGATTTCCCTCGTCCAGAAGCTGGCGGGCGTACTCGATCTTCTTTCCGGCGATCGTTTCCATGACCGTCCGCCCGGTCTTCTGACGGAAGAAGCGGCTGAGATAGCCGGGGCTGACGTGCACGGCAGCCGCCAGCTCGCTCAGCGTCAGCGCCTCGCAGAAATGCATGTCCATGTAGTTCTGCACGTCCGCCAGAAGATTGCCGCCCTCCGTAGAGAGCAGCGCGAGATACTGACAGACTGCGCGCACAAGCTGCTTCTGGTGGCGGATACAGTCCTGATGGAACTGCAGCTGCTGAAGCTGACGCTTCCACTCCGCCCTGTCCAGATCCACGGCGTCCAGATCTGCGCCGAACGCTTCGAGCGTACTGCGGCAGGTGTGCATGACCATCATCGCCGTCTCCTTGACCTGCGCTTCGGGCGCATGCTGGCGGCGCTGTGTGTCAAAAACATGCGCAAGAGCCGTCTCCGCCTGCGGCAGATCGGCGCTTTTGAGCGCGTTGCCGAGCGTCGTGAAGTACGCGGCGTACGTCGGTGCGCACTGGGTCTGCACATGCCGGAAAAAATGAACCTCCTGCTGATCATAGAAGCGATCCTGCAGTGCGCGGTGTGCCTGCGCAAGCGCGTCTTGCAGCTCGCACAGCGGCCGGCTGTTTTCGCTCACACCGAGATACAGCGTCTTTCCCAGCAGCTTTCTTGCCGTGGAAACACAGTCGAAGCAGAAGCTGCGAAGCTGCGTGTCGGAGCAGTCCGGAAACACCATATACAGCTCATGCCGCCCCTGCGGGCAGAGATACAGCCGCTCCGGCGGAAGCAGACTGTAAAACAGCTTTTCCAGTCCTGCCCGAAGCATGGGAGACGGGTTCATGGCCTCCGCGCTGCGCAGATCCGCGACTGCGACGGCGTAGCCGGAGGCGGTCAGCCCAAGGGCTGCCGCCTGCTGACGGATCTCCGCCTCATGGTGCAGCGTACCGCTCAGGACTGCGCTGAGCATGGACGAAATGCGGCTTCCAACATCCACATGGAGCAGCCGCTGCTGATCCAGCTTCTGCTTGCATCGTTCGACAGCGGCAACGATGTCATTCATATTTCCCGTTTTTGTAACGTAGTCGCTGACGCCGTACTGGATCGCCTGCTGCGCGTAGGAAAAATCCGCAAAGGCGGTCAGCAGAATGATCTGGATCTGCCGCTGTGCGCCGCAGACCCACCGCGCAAGCTCCAACCCGTCCATGACCGGCATTTTGATGTCGGCGATGATAATGTCCGGCTGATAGTCGAGCACGGCCTGCTTTGCCTGCAGACCGTTTTCGGCGGTACCGACGATCTGGCAGCCGAGCTTTGCCCAGTCAATCAGTGTGCAAAGGCCCTTGCGCATCAGCGCCTCGTCGTCCGCAATCAGAATTTTGTACATGTTGACCGTCCTCCTTTGGAAGCAGGATTGTGACCTTCGTCCCACTGTTTTCAAAGCTGGTGATCCGGATCCCATATTCAGGGCCGTACAGGTGCTTGAGCATCTGATAGACCGTGTTCAGTGCGACTCTGTTGTGGCGGCTTCCGGCGGCAGGCAGGTCGAGCGGCAGCTGGATCTGCCCGTTTTGTCCGGCAAAGCCGACGCCGTCGTCCGTGACCACAAGCTCCAGCGACCCGTTTTCGGTGCAGCCGACGGACACCCGGACAGTCCCCGGTCCCTCCTTTGGCTCGATGCCGTGTCCGACCGCGTTTTCCACCAGCATCTCAAGCGTGAGCTTCGGAACAAGGCAGGAAAGCAGCGCCTCGTCCGAGACGGACACCTGATAGGATATTTTATTGCCGAACCGCATCTGCTGCAGTTCTATATAAAATTTCGCATATTGCAGCTCCTGCGCCAGCGGGATCTTGATGTCGCCTCCGCTGGAAAGCCGCGCCTGCGTCAGCCCTGCAAAGTTGCTCGCCATTTTCTGGATGTCCGTATTTCCATCCATCTGCGCCATGAGCGCGATGCTGCACAGGACGTTATACATGAAATGCGGGTTTACCTGACTTTGCAGGAATCGAAGCTCGCTGTCCATGGCGATGAGCTTTTTCTCATAAACGTCGTTGATCAGATGGTCGATCGTGTCCGTCATGGCGTTGAAGGCCTGACTCATGGTAGAAAACTCCTGACAATCGTACTGTGGGAGCTTGACGCTGAAATTCTGCTGCGCGACCTGCCGGAGCTGAAGCGTCATCTCCTGAAGCGGCCGCAGACGGCGGACAACGGCGAAGAACACGACGGCCGCGACTGCAAGCAGAAGCATGACGCAGGCGATCACATACGGCGCAGCGACCTGATACAGAAGCCGCAGGATCTGTACCGACGGAACGCCGACGGCGCACCGCAGGCCCATGCCGGAGGCTTCGCTGAACAGGAGATACCGGCTTCCTCCCAGCTTTCGCGTGTAGCAGGCGTCGTGACCGGTATCTGCCAGCTCACGCTGCTCCTCCGTGTTCAGATGCAGTGCGCTTTCCGACAGGATCACAGCTCCATCCTTGTCAAACAGGTACCAGAACGCACCCCGATAGTCGGCAAGCTTTCCCATGATCGACGTGACCGCGGACTGGTTGACAACGAAGATCACCGTGCCGAACGAGTCCGCCCAGCGGTCGTAAACAGTAAAGATAATGTACAGATATGGTTCGCTCGCAGTGCACTGCACGTCCATGCCGCTCTCCTGAAAGGCACGATAGCGCGTCAGATTGTCTTCATTCAGCCGAAGCTGCTCGCTTGAGAGCTGCTCGTGGTAGCTGACCACATCAAACGCGCCGCGCATATCCATGAAATATGCCATCTCCACAAACGGAAGCCCCGGCGCAACAATATTTTTATCCGAGTAAATATCAACAAGGCTGCGGAACTGTTCCCCTCTGGCATCCGAGGCCTCGCCGGTCATCTGCGGACTTTTACAGATGCGCAGCAGGATGTCTTCCAGAAGCTGCGTTTTTGTGGAAAGGCTGCGGCTGACGGTCTGCATGGCAAACTCGGCCTCGCGGTTGACAAACGGCCCCATGACGTTGCTGATGAGAAGCACCAGGATCAGCAGGCTGATCAGCAGCGTGACCAGCACGGAGCTGACGCTCAGCCAGATCAGCTGTCCGCGCAGGGATGGTGTGCGCATCCAGTTTCTAAATCGTTCGCGCATAAAAATATCCTTGCCTTTCTCTTGCTTTTTTGCCGTTCTTCCTGTTATGATAGCATAAAAGAAAGAAAAGCTGAACAGGAGATGAAGTGTGGTTATGAAAAAAAGGCAGCTGTGCGGGCTGCTCGTGCTTCTGTGCGTTTTCCTGACGGCCTGCTCCGCAGCAGCGGAGACGGAGCCGGTGTCCATCAGCTTCATGCACGGTTGGGGCGGAAGCGGGGCCGACCATGTCGGTATGCGCGAGCTGTTTGCCGCGTTCGAGGCAGAAAACCCGGACATTCACATTGTCTATGATACCTCGCCGGATCTTGGGATCGTCATGGAAAAGGCCGCGGATATGCTTGCGGTCGATAAAACACCGAATATCATCAGCACAAACGGAAATGTGCAGTATGTTTCAAATGCCACAAAGAAGGGCGTGGCGCTGGATCTGACGCCATATTTGCAGGAAGACGCGACGTTCGCCTCGGACGTCAGTCCGCAGATCCTGCAGGCGCTGCAGGAGCCGGACGGCGCGGTCTATACGCTCCCGGATGCGGTGGAGTATATCGGCTACTGGTATAATGCGTCTTTGTTCCAGCAGGCGGGGATCACGGATACCGGAACGCCGGAGGGCACGGTCGTGCTTCCGCAGACCTGGGAGGAGTTCTGGGCGGCCTGCGATGCGCTGGCGGAGATCTCGCCGCAGACCGGCGCCGTGCCGCTTCAGCTTCAGGTCAGCCAGATGGGATTCTTCCTTGGCGCGAGACTGGCCGCTGCATCCGGGGATGCGCTGTCCTTTATGCAAAAGCAGACGCCTGTGTGCCGCCAGGCGGATGCAGAGCTTGCGGTGTCCGAGCTTATGCGTGCGCTGGCCTATGACACGCAGCGCGGCACAGCGCCGGACGTCCGCCGGAATTTCTTTGACGGCAAGAGCGCGATCTATATTGACGGCGTCTGGGCGAATACAGAGCTTGCGGAGACGACGACAAAGCAGGAGATCCGCTATGCCGCGTTTCCCGGTTTTTCGGGAGAAACGATCGCATACGCCAATCCTGCGACCGGCTATGTTATCAGCAACGACGGCTCAGAAAGACAGATCGACGCCTGCGTTCGATTCCTGAAATATATGCTCAGTAAAGACGTGCAGGAGCAGATCGTCACAAAAACGCATCAGGCGCCGAGCAATCCCAATATCTCGGATGCATGGATCCACGAGCAGGTGCCGGTTCTGGCAGATGCCGTGCAGGTCTGCAAGCAGGCAGACCTGCAGATCCTGACGCTTTATTCCGTCCTGCCCGCCAAAACCAGTGCCCAGCTGGAGCAGCAGCTGGAAGAGCTGCTGCGGGGAAAGGATGTGCAGCAGTCTGTTGTTTCCATCATAGCAGATTTGGAGCAGTAACGCGAATAACGGTAAAAATATCGCAACTGAATCAAAATATTACATCTATTGCAGCGCAAAACGCCGCCGGATTGTTGAAATTGCACAATCCGGCGGCGGATTCTTTTTTCGCCCGAGGTCAAAAAAGCACAACCTTTCGGCAAAATGTTTTATGGCGTTTTTCTTTTTTCGCAGCTAGACTGAACTTACCGGTCAGACCTGCAAAAGACAGGCCTGACAAATAAAAATTACGGAGGGTATTATGAAGAAGATCCTTGCATTGTTACTGGCATCGCTTCTGGTCATCAGCCTGTTTGCAGGCTGCGCGAAGCAGACCAATGACACCATGAAAAAAGACGAGCAGCCCGCCGCCAACGGCGAAACGGCGAAGGAAAACATGGGCGAAAAGACGGATGAGATGCCGATGGACGCGGAGAAGCCTACGATCACCTTCGTTCACGGCTACTACCATGACGAGTCCGAATGGCCCGCAGCGGCGCAGATGCGTCAGATCTATCAGGATTTTGCGGATATGCACAAGGATGAGTTCACCTTTGTCGCGATCCCCGATGAATCCGGCGCGGAGGGCATCTACAACACAGCGCTCAACGACATCAGCGGCGGCAAGTTCTATGACATCGCCGACTTTGGCGGCTGGAACATCGTTCCCGTCGCAAGCGCGGCCGGTCTTATCCTTGACCTGAAGCCGTATCTGGATGAGGACGCAGGCTTCAAGGCAGGCGCAGGCGTCTGCTACGATCAGAACCTGACTGCGGATGGAAAGATCTACTCTGTTCGTGAGCAGATCGAGGCTGTTGGCTTCTGGTACAACGAAGCGCTGTTCGCGCAGGCTGGCGCGAAGGTCCCCGCCGACTGGAGCACATGGGCGGACTTTGAGGAAGCAGTCGACAAGCTTGTTGACGCAGGTATTACCCCGTTCGGCCTGAACGCAGGCTGGCCCACCAACATTCTGACGGCTGGCCGTTTCCAGGCGGACGAAGCGACCCGCGCATTCTATGCGCAGGGCGCAGAGGTCGCATCGTTTGATGATCCCGCGTTCCGTGAGGTCATGACGTTCATGCAGGAGAAGGTTCTGCAGAAGATCGACTCCGCGAACTTTGGACCTGGCGGTGACGACGACGAGCAGTACCGCAATGACTTCTTTGACGGCAAGACCGCTATGCTCTTCAACGGCGTCTGGGATGCCGGCGGAAGCGTAGACTGTGCGGCGGGCGCGGAGAACATCAAGCCTGCCAACTTCCCGACGAACGAATCCGGCAAGCGCGCTTCCCTGATGTCCGGCGGCACGGGCTTTGTGGTATCGAACAGCCTGACCGACGCACAGACCGCAGCCTGCATCGAGTTCATCAAGTATATGACGAGCGAGGAGATCGCCAACAAGATCATCGCGTTCGGCATCGGCATGGCGCCGAACACCAACGTGGACTACGCCACGCTGATGGACAGCGTTGACGCACCCGAAGCAAAACTTCTGGTTTCCGCCTGCCAGCTCTGCATGGCGGCAGACTATCAGGCGCTCGGCCTCGGCAACGAATTCGGCGACTTTGAGGGCGAAATTCAGGCTAAATACGCCGGTCTGAAGGACGGCAGCAAGACAGTTGACGATGTTGTCAGCGAACTTGATGCAGTGATCGCCGCAAACTGATTTCCATGCAAACTGGCGAAGGGGGCGGAACGCCCCCTTCGCTATATCGCAAAGAAAGGATGACGCATCATGAAGGCTGGAACAGCTGAGAAAAAAGCTGCCCGTGCAATGGGAAAGTACCGGAAACGAGGGTTTCTTCTGGCCTTCCTTGCCCCTTGCACGATTCTGTTTCTGATTGTCTACGCATACCCGCTGGTCACGATTTTCCTGACCTCGTTCTGTAAATGGAATTACGAGAATTTCACCGCACCGGAGTTTTTGGGCTGGTCAAACCTGTTTGACAATTATATCAAGCTGTTCCGGTATGACGCAAACTTCAAAATGGCGCTGGTCAACTCGCTCAAGTGGGTCGCGCTGACGCTGCTGATCCAGGTGCCATTCACCATTCTGGTCGCGCTGACGCTGTCCAAGAAAATGCGCGGCTGGAAATTTACCCGCAATATGTTCCTGATCCCCAATATCATTTCGACGGCCGCGATCGGATTGATCTTTCTGAACCTCTACAGTCCTGCGCGCGGCATTGTGACCGAGCTCTGCAACCGGATCTGGCCCGGCTCCGATATCAGCGTGCTGTCGAACTCCAAATACGCCTTCTGGGGCGTGACATTTACCTTCATTCTGTTTGGCGGTTCCAACTGTCTGCTGCTTTTAACGCAGATCTTCTCCATCGATCCCGGCATCTATGAAGCGGCGCACATTGCGGGCGCGTCTGACCGGCAGATCGACTGGTACATTACGCTGCCGCTGCTGCGTCCGATGATCGGCACCATCTCCGTTATGGCGGCAAACTACGGTCTGCTTCTTTACAACGAGATCGCACTCATCACGTCTGGCGGCCCGGATAACGCCACGTATTCGCTGAGCTACTATATCTACAAAACCTCGCTTGGAAGCACGAAGCTGAACTTCGCACGCGGAAACACCGCAGGCGTGATCCAGTTCATTCTCGGGATCGTGATCGTCTGCCTGATCAACCGTGCCTTCCGCTCGGATACATCGGACTAGGGGGTATCGAACAATGAAACAAAGCAATGGTTCCTCAATTCCTGTAAAAGTGCTTCGGTATCTGCTGATGGCGTTCGTGCTGGTCATTTCCCTGTATCCGATCCTGTGGGTACTTCTCAACTCCTTCAAGCAGACGCCAGGCGGTCTGGGTCTCCCAGAAAAATGGGTGTTTGACGGATACATCACCATCTTTACAAAGCTCAATATCGGTCAGTATTTTCTCAACAGCCTTATCGTGACCGTCATATCGACCGTGATCAGCGTCTTTGCCGTCTCTCTTGCAGCATATGTGTCTGCACGGATCTCCTTTAAGGGAAAAAATCTTGTGACGCTGATGTTCGCATCAACGCTGTTCATCCCGTCGATCTCCATCAGCTTCCCAATCTACCGGCTGCTCTCCGACCTCGGACTCAAGGATACGCTGACCGGTGTGATCTTTGTCTATGCCAGTCTCGGCATCGCGGTCACGTTCTTCATCCTTCGCAGCTATTTTCTCTCCATTCCAAAGGAAATGGAGGAGGCGGCGATGATGGACGGCTGCGGCTATACCGGCACGTATTTCAGGATCATCGTGCCGATTGCGAAGCCGGGCCTTGCAACAGCCGCGATCATGGCCTTCCTCAACAACTGGAACGAATATTACTTTGCTTCCATTCTGCTGAAATCCAAGGAGCATATGACGCTCCCGGCGCTGCTCGGTCAGTTTACGACGGCGTATTCCAAGAATCTGAACGGCATGTTCTCGGCAATCATTGTGATTGTGCTGCCGACGATCATCATCTTCTGCCTGCTGTCCGAAACGTTTGTCAAATCGCTGACTGCGGGCGCTGTGAAAGGATAATCCATATGACAGAACGCGAAAAACGGGTACAGTGGTTCCAGAACGCGCGCTTTGGGATGTTCCTGCACTGGGGGCTCTATGCGATTCCCGGACGCGGCGAATGGTACATGAGCGAGGCAAAGATCCCCGCAGAGCAATATGAGCAGTATATGCAGGAGTTCACCGCGAAGGCTTATGATTCCCGCGACTGGGCTCGGCGCGCGAAGCGGGCGGGCATGCAGTATGTTGTGCTGACCGCCAAGCACCATGACGGTTTCTGCCTGTTTGATTCCAAGCTGACGGATTATAAGAGTACAAATGCCCCCTGCGGGCGCGATCTCGTGCGGGAATTTGTGGACGCGGTGCGCGCCGAGGGGCTGCGCGTGGGTCTGTACTACTCCCTGATCGACTGGCATCACCCGGATTTCCCAAAATACAACGACTGCAATCATCCCATGCGCGGCGATCCCGCCTATCAAGATGAGAAGATCGACTTTGACCGCTACCTTGCCTATATGCACGGACAGATCGAGGAGCTGGTCACGAATTACGGCAGGATCGACATTCTCTGGTTCGATTATGCCTATGACGAGCTGCGCGGCGAGGCGTGGAGGGCGACAGATCTGATCCGGATGGTGCGCCGCCATCAGCCGGACGTCATCATTGACAATCGGCTGGAAACAAGCGGCGAGGGCTTCGGCAGTCTTGTCACCGAGCAGCCCGCATATTATAGCGGCGACTTTGTCAGCCCCGAACAGATCCTGCCGCCGGAGGGCATCCGCAATGTGCGCGGCGAGCGCGTACCGTGGGAGCTGTGTACGACGATGAACAACAACTGGGGCTACAGCCCCTATGATACAGACTACAAGCCTGCGTCCATGCTGATCCGCAAGCTGGTCGAATGCGTCAGCAAGGGCGGCAACATGATCCTGAATGTCGGGCCGGATGCGAATGGCCGGTTCAATCTTGAGAGCTGCAGGCTGCTGGATGAGATCGGCACATGGCTGGCAGTCAACGGCGAGAGCATCTATGGCTGCGGCAGCGCCGACGTACCGAAGCCGGACTGGGGCTGGTACACAAAGAAGGATGGCCGCATCTATGCGCATATTCTGGAAAACCCCATTGGGCCGCTGGCGCTGACGGGGCTTGACGCAAAGCGCGTCGGCGCGGTGCGGCGGCTGGCGGACGGCAGCGAGGTGCTGCGCGGAGAGAGCTGGATCACAAATGCTTACGAAAACCTTGCATTTGTCACACTTGGCACGATCCCGCACTTTACCTATCTGCTTTCGGATCCGGCTGACACCGTGCTGGAGATCGAATATAAGGAGGCTTGCCTATGAAACCAATTACCGCGATCGTTTTGGGCGCGGGTCAGCGCGGTGCGAACGTCTATGCCGCCTACGCGCTGAGCTTCCCGAACGAGCTGAAGATCGTCGGCGTGGCGGAGCCGCGCGCAGATCGCCGCGCCGCATTTGCCAAGGAGCACGGCATTCCCGAAGGCCGCTGCTTTGCAGGCTGGGAGGACGCGCTCAGACAGGACAAATTCGCAGACTGTGTATTCGTCTGCACACAAGACCGGATGCACTTCGAGCCGGTCATGCAGGCGCTGGAAAAGGGCTATGACGTGCTGTGCGAAAAGCCGATGAGCTATGACCGCACGGAGCTGATCGCAATGGACGAAAAGGCGCGGCAGACCGGGCGCGTGCTGTCCATCTGCCATGTACTGCGCTATTCTCCGTTCTTCGTGAAGCTCAAGGAGCTGATCGACAGCGGCGCGATCGGCCAGCTTGTCTCCATCCAGCATATCGAAAGCGTCGGCTACTGGCATATGGCGCACAGCTTTGTGCGCGGGAACTGGAGCCGCAGCGAGGATAGCTGCCCAATGATCCTGGCAAAATGCTGCCACGATACGGACATTCTGACATGGCTGGTCGGAAGCCCGTGCAGGGAAGTCAGCAGCTTCGGCTCGCTTGCGCACTTTAATTCCGCGCACAAGCCGGACGGCGCACCGCAATACTGTCTGGATGGCTGTATGCACAGGGACACCTGTCCCTATTACGCGCCGCGTTTCTATCTGGAGCATCCGAAGGCCATTTCCGATGGATTTGTTTCCGTAGTGAGTCTCGATCCTTCCCATGAAGCGGTTTTGCATGCGCTGCAGCGCGGCCCGTATGGTCGGTGTGTTTATCAGTGCGATAATGATGTCGTGGACAATCAGGTCGTGAACCTGCTCTATGAGAACGGCGTCAGCGTCAGCATGACGATGTGCGCCTTTACAGAGCATTGTGAGCGGATCATCAATGTGATGGGCAGCTGCGGACAAATTCGGGGCAACATGGAATCGTCTACGCTGGAGATCAGCGATTTTGCGTCTGGAGATCACACAACACTGCACGTTCACACGCCAGCCGGCGGACACAGCGGCAGTGACGCCGCCATGATGCGAGACTTCCTGCAGACGCTGCATCGCGGCGGCGGGAGCAAAACAAGCGCGGACGCGTCGGTGGAAAGCCACCTGATCGCGCTGGCAGCGGAAGAAAGCCGTCTGCAAAACGGGACAGCGATCCATATGAAGGAATGGAGGACAACGGTATGAGTATTTTGAAAAACGCGCCGCAGCCGGAATTGATTCCGACCTATGATGGGTCAAACCAGTCGACGCATCCGTCCGTACTGCAGTTTGACACGCCGTGGAACGGCTATCGGTTCTGGATGGCAATGACCCCGTATCCGTTTAACTATGACGGGTTGGAGGATCCCTCTGTTCTGGCCTCCAATGACACAAAAACATGGGTCGTTCCGGACGGCCTGACCAATCCGCTGACACCCGCGCCGAAGCCCGGCCATAACTGCGACGTGGAGCTTGTTTACAACAGGGACTGCAACGAGCTGTGGCTTTATTATGTGGAGGCGGACGATATTGTGCAGTCCTGGGTCAAGCTGATGCGCTCAAAGGACGGTGTACACTGGACAAAGCCCGAGATCGTTCTGCATGATCCTGTGCAGAAATACAGCATTCTGTCGCCCTGCGTGCAAAGAATGCAGGATGGAACGTGGCGGATGTGGTACGTCGATACTGGAAATACGGGGTATCAGAATCAAAGCAACAAGGTTCGCACCCGCACATCGGAAGATGGCCTTCACTGGAGCGCAGAGGAAACCTGTGAAGACCTGTCGCAGCCCGGCTACCAGATCTGGCACCTGACCGTCTGGCACGACCCCGAAACCGACGCGCTGCACGCGATCTATCCTGCGTATCCGAACGGCACAAACTGCGATTACTGCAAGCTGTTTTACGCGGTCAAGGAAACGAGTCAGCCATGGAAAGTTTTTCCGAATCCGCTGATGGAGCAGGGCAAGGACGGCAGCTGGGATGATTTCTGCCTGTACCGCACAGCATTCCTGCTGGATCGTGAGGCAGACGTGCTGCGTGTCTGGTATGGCGGAAAGAAAAAATCCGACGCTTCCTGGGGGATCGGTTATACGGAAGGCCAGTACAGCCAGATCTGCGCTGCATTGGAGCGGTAAGGTCAGACATACACGCGCCGGTTCACAGAAATCGGCGCGTGATTTTTTTCAAAGGAGACGAGTATGGAGAAAATAACGCTTGTCATATTGGCTGCGGGCATGGGCAGCCGCTTCGGCGGCCTCAAGCAGATCGAGCCGGTCGATCCGGAAGGACATATCATCATTGATTTTTCGATGTATGACGCATGGCGCGTGGGCTTCCGCGACGTGGTGTTCATCATCAAGCGCGAGATGGAAGCGGAGTTCCGCGAATGCATCGGCGACCGCATGGAGCAGTATTTCCATGTGTCCTACGTCTATCAGGATCTTGACCGCCTGCCGGAGAGCATAGAGGCTCCGGAGGGACGCACAAAGCCGTGGGGCACCGGCCATGCGCTGGCCTGCTGCAAGGGCGTGGTAAACGGTCCGTTTGCCGTCATCAACGCGGATGATTTCTATGGCCGCACGGCGTTCTCGGAAATCTATGATTTCCTTGCGGCACAGACCGATGAGAGCAAGTATGCGATGGTCGGCTATCGCCTGAAAAATACGGTGACGGAGTTCGGCTCCGTGGCGCGCGGCGTGTGCGAGATCGAAGCCGGGATGCTGACCGGTGTGACGGAACGCACGAAGATCTTCAAAAAGGGCACGGACGCCGAATATACCGAGGATGGGGAGCACTTCTTCCCGCTGGCGGGCGACACCATCGTGTCGATGAATCTCTGGGGCTTCTCGGCACGTGTGCTGGATGAGCTCTGGGCGCGCATGGGCGCGTTCCTGACAGAAGCAATGAAGACAAATCCGCTCAAGTGTGAATACTTCCTGCCGTTTGTGGTAAATGAGCAGCTTGCAGACAAGTCCGCAAGCGTGCAGGTGCTGCCGTGCGAGGAAACGTGGTACGGCGTGACCTACCGCGAAGATCTGGCATCTGTCAAGGAAGCCGTGGCCAGGATGAAGGCGGAGGGCATTTATACGGAGGAGCTTTGGAAATGAACGAAAACCTGTTTGAAGTACTGCGCGCCTTCCGGCTGGACGCGAAGCCTGTTTCCTGTGAGCCGTATGGCTGCGGGCACATCAATGTGACCTATCTTGCCGTGACGGAAAGCGGCCGGCGCTATATCCTGCAAAAAATCAACAGCAACACGTTCCGCGACGTGGCGGGGCTGATGGAAAATATCACTGCCGTCACGGAGTTCCTGCGGACAAAAACAGACGACCCGCGCGGCGTCCTGACGCTTGTAAAAACGCATGACAGCGCAAGCTATCTGCATGCGCAGGATGCCTATTGGCGCGTGTATGATTTTGTGGAAGATTCGATTTGCCTCCAGCTTCCCGAGACGGACGAGGACTTTTATCAGAGCGCCGTGGGCTTCGGCACCTTCCAGCAGCTTCTGACGGATTTCCCGGCGGCGAAGCTGCACGAGACCATCCCGAATTTCCACAACACACCGGACCGTTACCGCGCGCTTCTGGAGACATTGGAGCGCGACCCCATGCACCGGGCAGCGCAGGTTCAGCCTGAAATTGAATTTGCGCTGGCCCGGCAGGCAGAAATGTCGGCCATTCAGAACGCGCTGACTGCGGGCGAGCTGCCGCTGCGCGTGACGCACAACGACACAAAGCTTAATAACGTTCTGCTGGACGCGGCGACCCGTCAGGCGCTGTGCGTGATCGATCTGGATACGGTCATGCCCGGCTCGAGCCTCTATGACTTCGGTGACTCCATCCGCTTCGGCGCGGCAACTGCCGCAGAGGATGAAAAAGACCTCTCCAAAATGGAGATGAGTCTTGACCGCTTCCGCGTCTTTACGCGCGGCTATGTCCGCGCCTGCCCCGGCCTGACGGCAAAGGAGTTGGAGCTGCTGCCAATGGGAGCTAAGACCATGACCATGGAGTGCGGCGTTCGCTTCCTGACGGACTATCTTGATGGGGATCATTATTTTGCCGTTCATCGGGAAGGGCAGAATCTTGACCGCTGCCGCACCCAGTTCAAGCTCGTGGCGGACATGGAGAAGAAGTGGGATGAAATGCGGAAGATCGTAGAGGAGGAATCGAGATGAACGTACTTGTGACCGGCGGCGCCGGATATATTGGCAGCCATACCTGTGTGGAACTGATCGAAGCAGGCCATACGCCGATTGTAATTGACAATCTCAGCAATTCCAACCCTGAAAGCCTGCACCGCGTAGCCGAAATTACCGGCAAGCCGGTGGAGTTTATCGAGGGCGATGTGCGCGACGAGGCGCTGCTGGAAAAAATCTTTGCAGAGCATGAGATTTCCTGCGCCATCCACTTTGCGGGCCTCAAGGCCGTCGGCGAGTCCGTTGCCAAGCCGATGGAATATTATCAGAACAATCTCGATGCCACCTTGATGCTCTGCAAGGTCATGGCAAAGCACAACGTCAAGCACATCATCTTTTCCTCGTCCGCCACGGTCTATTCCGGCGACAACGAGATGCCGCTGCGCGAGACCTCCAAAACCGGAAACTGCACCAATCCCTACGGCTGGACAAAGTACATGGGGGAACAGATCCTGCGCGACATCGCAAAAGCGGACCCCGAATGGTCGGTCGTGAACCTGCGCTATTTCAACCCGGTCGGTGCGCACGAAAGCGGAAAGATCGGCGAGCATCCGAACGGCATTCCCAACAATCTTATGCCGTATATTTCGCAGACCGCCATCGGCAAGCGCGACCATCTGAACGTGTTCGGCAACGACTATCCCACGCCGGACGGCACCGGTGTGCGCGACTACATTCATGTTGTCGATCTGGCGAAGGGTCATGTTGCCGCGATCCAGTATTTGATGACCCACACCGGCGAGGGCGTGTTCAACCTCGGCACCGGTCACGGCTACAGCGTGCTTGACATGGTTCACGCCTTTGAGGAGGCAAACGGCGTCAAGGTGCCGTATGAGGTCACTGCCCGCCGCCCCGGGGATCTTGCGACCTGCTATGCAGATCCGGCGAAAAGTCTCGCGGTGCTCGGCTGGAAGGCGGAAAAAAATCTCGTCGATATGTGTCGCGACACATGGAACTGGCAGAAACAGAACCCCAATGGATACGATAAGTAAGGAGAATGAAAAATGCTGCATTTGAACATCATTAAGGTCAAAAATCCGGAGGAAATGAGCAGGGCTGCTGCCGATGAATTTGAAGCCGTCATCCACGCGAAGCCCGCGTGCGTGATTGGTCTTGCCACCGGCTCGACGCCACTGCCGCTGTACCAGGAGCTCATTGCCCGCGAACAAGCTGGGCTGATCGATTTCAGCCGTGTCCGCTCGGCAAACCTCGACGAATATAGGGGTCTCGCACCTGACCACCCGCAGAGCTACCGCCGGTTCATGCAGGAAAACCTGTTTGACCATATCTCCATCAAACCTGAGA